>Ga0307408_100000149_pt1 | contig 77683 bp, 63 predicted proteins | sample 322Cmetagenome_FD_202116 | JGI IMG/M metagenome (GOLD analysis project Ga0307408, IMG submission 202116) | Maize rhizosphere microbial communities from greenhouse at UC Davis, California, United States - 322HYB-C-3 | ecosystem: Host-associated > Plants > Roots > Rhizosphere > Soil | place... | reverse complement strand
TCGGCCATGCGGCGCACGTGGTTGCCCGCTTCGTTGGAGCGCGATTCGACCACGTCGCCCAGGCGCATGATCAGCTCGGCCTGGGTGTCGGTGATTTCCTGCGTCAGCAGGATATTGTCGAAGGCGATTGCCACGCCGCTGCAGAAGATCTCCAGCAGCTTCTGGTCGATCTCGGAAATCTCTTCCACGCCCTTCAGCACCAGCAGCGAAGCCTTGCCGCTGCTGTTGGGGAAGTAGCCGACGAAGGTGTCGCCGGTCATGCGCGAGATGCGGTTGCGTTCTGCGTCCTTGAGCTGGGCCAGCAGCTCCGGCGTCAGCAGGCTGTCTTCTTCCTGCCCGATCTGGGCCAGCACTTCGTAATCGGTTTCGCCGCTGACGGCGCTGGCGCCGCGCAGGCGCACCAGCATGCTTTGCTCCAGGCGCAGCAGCGCCACCACTTGCTGCAGCAGGCCGTTGGCGAAGTCTTTCAGGTTGCGCGCCTGGAAGATGTGGGCCGAGGCGGCAATCACGCGCTCCAGGCCTTCGCGGTAATGCATCTGCTGCTGGCGCGCTTCTTCCACCTTCATGATGTCGCGGTAGGCGCGCAGGGCGGCGAAGGTAGTGGTGAACAGCTTGGTGCGATCGAGCTCGGTCTTTTCCTTGTAATCGTTGATGTCGTAATTGACGATCACGCGTTCTTCCGGCGCTTGTCCCGGCTGGCCGGTGCGCAGCACGATGCGGGTGAACTGGTTGTCGAGGTCTTGGCGCATCCAGCGCGCTACTTCCAGGCCGGAGTCTTCGCGCTCCATCACCACGTCGAGGAAGACCAGGGCAATGTTTTTTTCCCTGGCCAGCACTTCCTTCGCTTCGGCGCCGCTGTAAGCGTGCAGGAAAGTCAGGCCGCGGCCTTCCAGGCGAAACCGGCTCAGTGTGAGCTTGGTGATGTCGTGTATATCGGGTTCGTCATCAACCAGCAGGATTCTCCACGGCGCGAGTTTAGGCGTAGCAGAAGACAAGAAAGACATATTGGCAAATTCCAAATGTGACACACAGTCCTGGGTGATGCGCAATTTTTAGGCGCATCAAAATGATTGTAGTCCTACCCATTGTTATTAACAACAGGCAATACTGGATGAGCTAATTCTTTACAACATCTACTGCGTTACCAATAACGCTTTTGACAGCGCTCGCACCAGAAAGTACGGCGCTGGGTGAGCCCGAGATAGGCCCGCTGCAGCTTGATATTACATCGCGGGCAGACGGCACGGTTGTGCACTTGCCAATGCTTTTTCAGTTCAAACGCCAGTTTCCATTCCTTGAACTCAAAACTATATTGGCGCGCCTGCTTTACCAATTCACGCAACTTTCCCTGGGGTAATTTACTTACCATGGAGAGAGGGTGTATGTGTAAACGAAACAATACTTCGTTTTTAATAATATTACCAACGCCGGCAAAAATATCCTGGTCGAGCAAGATATCGCAGGCGAGCCGCTCCGGATTCTCCCGCAGTTTTTTCAGCGCCAGGCGCGGGCTCCATTGCTCGGACATGACGTCGCCGCGCCAATCGTAGGCCCGCGCCAGCTCACCTTCGACCAGCTTGACCGAGCAGGTGTAAAAGTTCAGCTCGCCGCCTTCTTCAAATTGCAGCGACAGCCGCGGCTCGGAGCCTTCCTTGCGTTCGTCGATGCGATAACTGCCGAACAGCAGGAAGTGCACGCGCAGCGTGTACAGCGGCAGTTCGATCAGGAAGTGCTTGCCCCAGCTGCGCAGCGAGAGGATGGGCTGGCCGGGCAATTCGTCAAACGGGATGAGTTTGCTGTTGCCGCTGGCAGCGGAAATCGTGCGGCCTTCGAAAGCGCGCACTTGTTCGGCGAGGATGACAATCGATGGGCCTTCGGGCATGGCGGCCTCCTTTGAGTCCAGTCTCCCGCCCCAGCGCCGGCCGCGCCGTTCGCGCACGCACAGTTTGCGGCGCGCAATTGGATAGTCACGATGTTGTCATTTTCGCTTCCTAGAATGGCGGGCAGTTTCAACTACCCCACTTTTGGAAAGCGTCATGGAAAACAAAATCGATCACGACGACATCGGCTACAACGATACCCCGAACGAGCACTTCAGCGAAATTCTCGACAAGCGCATCAGCCGCCGCAACCTGCTGCGCGGTTCGGTAGCATCGGCCATCTCCGTGATGATGGGCTCGGCCACGCTGACCGCCTGCGGCGGCGGCGACGCTGCACCGGTTGTCACCAAGCCGGAGACCCCGGTGCCGGCGGAGAAGCTGCTGGGCTTCAGCGCCGTGGGCAAGAGCCTGGCTGACCTGGTCACCGTGCCGGCCGGCTATACTGCCACCGTCATTTACGCGCTGGGCGATCCGCTGACCGCTTCGGCCACCGCTTTCAAGAACGATGGCAGCGATGCCGACTTCGACAACCGCGCCGGCGACCACCATGACGGCATGGAATTCTTTGGCCTGGACAGCGCCGGCAAGGCGTCGGCCAGCGGCAATGACCGCGGCCTGCTGGCTATCAATCACGAAGCGACCACCAACGAAAAACTCTCGTCCTTCTTCATCCACGCCAACGGCGGCACCAACACCTTGCCGCGCCCGGCTGCGGAAATCGACCGCGAAACGGCGCTGCACGGCATCTCCGTGGTGGAAGTGCGCAAGAATGCCGGCAAGTGGGAATACGTCAAGGATTCGGCCTTCAACCGCCGCGTTACCTGCCTGACCGACTGCGACCTGAGCGGCCCGGTCAAGGGCAATGCGCTGGTGAAAACCAAGTATTCGCCGGACGGCAGCAAGATCCGCGGCACCCTGAACAACTGCGGCACCGGCCGCACGCCGTGGGGCTCCTTCGTTTCCGGCGAAGAAAACTGGAGCGGCTACTTCACCCGCAGCGCGACCGACGATGCGGCACGCGGCAACGACAAGAGCGTCGCTGCGCTCAAGCGCTATGGCCGCAGCCAGGGCGCCGCTTCGCGCCACGGCTGGGAATCGGGCGGCGCCGACGGCAAGTACGCGCGCTGGAACAACTCCAAGCTGGGCGCTTCGCTGGACGGCAGCGACGACTACCGCAACGAGATGAACGGCATGGGCTATATCGTGGAAGCCGATCCGTACAACAAGAGCAAGAACCTGCGCAAGCGCACCGCGCTGGGCCGCTACGCCCACGAAAGCGCCGCCTTCGGCAAGACCGTGGCCGGCCAGCCGCTGGCCGTGTACATGGGCGACGATTCGCGCAACGAGTACATCTACAAATTCGTCTCGGCCGCGACCTGGAGCGACGCCGACGCCACCCCGGCCGACCTGCTGGCCACCGGCGACAAATACCTGGACTCGGGCAAGCTGTTTGTGGCCAAGTTCGCCGCTGACGGCAGCGGCACCTGGATCGAGCTGAACATCAGCAACGCCGCCATTGCTGCCTACGCGACCTACAAGTTCGCCGACCAGGCCGACGTGCTGGTCAACGCCCGCCTGGCGGCCGACGCCGTGGGCGCGACCAAGATGGACCGCCCGGAATGGTGCTCGGTCAACCCGGCAAACGGCGAGGTCTACTTCACGCTGACCAATAACAGCGCGCGCACCGCACCGGACGGCCCGAACCCGCGTACCTATGAAGACATCAAAGGCGCGTCGACCAAGCAGACTGGCAACGTGAACGGCCACATCCTGCGCGTCAAGGAAAAGGATGGCAACGCCTCCGCCGCCTTCACCTGGGACGTCTACCTGTTCGGCGCGCAATCGGACGCCAACCCAAGCCTGGTCAACCTGTCCAGCCTGACTGCCGAGCAGGACTTCTCCAGCCCGGACGGCCTGGCCTTCTCGCGCGCTACCGGCATTTGCTGGATCCAGACCGACGACGGCGCCTACACCGACGTCACCAACTGCATGATGCTGGCCGGCCTGCCGGGCCAGGTAGGCGATGGCAAGAAAGTCACGCTGGCTTACGGCAGCACCAATGTCGACACCTTTGTCGGCAAGGCGCCGACTGCCGACACGCTCAAGCGCTTCCTGGTCGGCCCGGTCGACTGCGAACTGACCGGCATCACCGAAACGCCGGATGGCAAGACGCTGTTCGTCAACATCCAGCACCCGGGCGAAGGCACGGCTGGCGCCAACATCGGCGACCCAAGCAAGTACACCAGCCAATGGCCGGGCAACGCCGGCTACGGCGCCGGCAAGCGCCCACGCTCGGCCACGATCGCCATCACCAAGAATGACGGTGGCCGTATCGGTAGCTGATTGTAAGCATTTGTCTGAAAAGAATGGGCCCTGGGTATCGGGCCCGTTTTTTTTGTCAGGAATTGTTTCAGTTGCAGCAGGAGGGCGGCGCAGGAGTATATTGAAGGTTACCAGCGAAAGGAAACCAATCATGAAACGTCAAACCCGCTTTTGGCTCGCCGCCGCTTTGTTGCTGGCTGCTGCCGGCGCCGCTTCGGCAGGCGATGTCACCGTCAAATACCAGGATCCCGACAAGTTCTCCGACGTGCCATTCTTTGAGCCGGACCGCGAACAGGTATTGAAAGAACTGACGGCCCACTTCGAGCAGCTGGCCAGGCAACTGCCGGCCAACCAGCAGCTGGCGATCACGGTCACCGACATTGACCTGGCCGGCCGTGTCGAACCGCGCCGCCGCTCCATGCAGGATATCCGCATCCTGCGCGGCGGGGCCGATTGGCCGACCATGCAATTGCAGTACACGCTACAACAGGATGGCAAGGTGATTGCCAGTGGCAGCGACCGCCTCAGCAATATGCTGTACCTCGACCAGATGAACCGCTACGCCGGTTCCGATTCGCTGCGCTATGAAAAGCCGATGGTCGACGACTGGTTCAGGAAAAACTTCAACGCGCCGACCCAGCTTAGCAGCAAGTGAGGTGCGCTCAGTCGATCCAGTTCACGCGGCTGAACTTGGCGCGGAAGTCGTCCGGCATCGGCACTACCTGGCTGTGGCGGTAGTTGTAGAACACGAAGCCTTGCTTGGCCATGGCCACCAGCGTGCCATCAGCCGGGCGGGTGATGCGGAAAATCACGTCGCCGCCATACTTGTTGAAATCCATCACACCCACGTCGAACAGCAGCTGGTCGCGCGCGTGCGCTTCGGCGCGGTAGGTGGTGGCCAGGTCGGTGACAATGATGCCGGTGCCGTCGGCTTCGGTTTCCTGCACGCCAAACTCGAACAGGAAGCGCGCCCGTGCTTCCGAGATCATGGAAATCATCGAATCGTTGCCGAGATGGTTGGCGCCGTTGATGTCGGTGACGCGTACCGTCAGCTGGGTCGAAAAGCAGAATTGGTCTTCCGGGAACGCAAGCGTCAGTCTGGCCATGTCTTTCGGGGGCAAGTGGGAAAGCGCCCATTGTAGCGCGCCTTCGCCACCTGCTTCGCGCTGCTACGGTTTGCGGATGATCTGGTACACCTTGCCGTTTTCGCTCAGCATATAAAGCTCGCCCGCCGCGTCTTGCCCGAAGCTGGGGATCTTGCCGATATCGCCCACCGCCCAGTCCTTGCTTTCGCTGACGGCGCCGTTGGCGTACAGGAAGCTCTTCAGGAAGCCCTTGCAGTAGTCCGAGTAGAGGTAGCGCCCGGCCAGTTCCGGCAGCGCCGTGCCGCGGTAGACGTAGCCGCCGGTAATCGAGCAGCCATTGGCATTATTGGTGCCGTGGTCGTATTCGAACACGGGCAGGGTCAGGCCGGTTTGCGCGCAGCTTGCCGCGTTATAGCAGCCGGTGCCCTCCATTATGTTCCAGCCATAATTGGCCGGCTTCAGGCTGCTTGCCACGACGTCGACTTCTTCCTTCAGGGCCTGGCCGACGTCGGCAATATAAAGCGACGATGTGCTGTTGTCGAAGGTGAAGCGCCATGGGTTGCGCAAGCCGTAGGCCCAGATCTCGCCGCGCTTGCCGGCCTGGCCGACAAAGGGGTTGTCGGCCGGTACGTTGTACAGTGGCGCCACGACATCATCCACTTTCAGGCGCAGCAGCTTGCCCAGCAGCGAGTCGAGGTTTTGCGCATTGCCGTTCGGGTCGCCGGCACCGCCGCCGTCGCCGGTGCCGGCGTACAGGTAGCCGTCGGCGCCGAAGGCCAGCATGCCGCCGTAATGGTTGGTGTAGGTGGGGTGCGGGATGGTGATGATGCGCTTGAGCGAGTTGGCGTCGGCCACGTCGGCATTGGCCGATACCTTGCCTTCATCGATGGCGATATTGCTGAACTTGTCCGTGTAGTAGATGAAGAAGCGGCCGTTCTGGGCATAGCCGGGATGGAAGGCCATCGACAGCATGCCGCCTTCGCCGTCGGTGCTGATCAGGCCGGTCAAGTCGAGGAAGGGTGTCGCCCGCAGGGCGCCGTCGCTGCCCAGGATGCGGATGCGCCCGGCGCGCTCAACAATGAAGCGGCGCGTGTCGCCGGCCGGGGCGGTCAGCAGCAAGGGCATGCTGAGGCCGCTGGCCACTTCCTTCACGGCCAGCGCGAAGGCAGGTTTCGGGGGTTCCGGCGCTGGCGGTTCGGGCTGCGTCACGGGCGGCGCACTGCCGCCACCGCCGCCGCCGCAAGCGGCCAGCACGGCAGCCATCAAGGTTGCAGCCAGCGTGCTGGCCGGGGACAAAGCGGGGACCGCAGTCGCGGGCCGGGAATTCAGGTCATCAGCCATCATTTCCTCCGGTTGGGTTAGCAGTCAACTGTAGGACTGCCCAACCGCGCCATCTGTGCGGGAACGCACTTACTGGTTTTCACTTAAAAACAGCAAAGTATGGCCGTGTGCTTCGGCCGCGCTGCGCTGGTGGTAGCTGCTGCGATGGTTGCAGTTGAAGCCGTGTTCGGCGTCCGGGTAGAGATGGATTTCGACGTTTTCGCGCTCGCCGAAACGTTCGGCAATGCTGCGCACGGCGTCGCGCGGGATATGGCTGTCGCGCCCGCCGAAGTGCAGCAGCAGCGGGGCGCGGATGGCGTCGGCGCGCTCGAGGCAATGCTGGATGCCGCCGCCGTAATACGCGACGGCATGGTCAGTGTGGCCGTTGGCCAGCGCCAGGTAAGCCATGCGCCCACCCCAGCAATAGCCCAGCACGCCAAGCCGTCCTTCGGCGCCGGGCGTGGCACGCAGGGCGGCAGCGGCGGCGCCGATATCGGCCTGGGCCTGCGCCACGTCGGCGCGCTGCATGCACTGGGCGGCGCGGCCCCAGTCCGCCTCGTCATAGCCGAACTCGAGGCGTTTGCCCTGGCGCCAGAACAGGTCGGGCGCCAGCACCACATAGCCGTCGGCGGCATATTGCTCGGCCACGGCGCGGATGTGGGCGTTGACGCCGAAGATTTCCTGCAGCAGGAGCAGGGCGGGGCCGTGGCCGCTGCGCGGCAAGGCCAGGAAGGCGTCGAACGCGCCGTCCGGGCCATCCACCGTGGTCCACTGGGCACTCAGGTCCATGCTGCTAGCCGCCTTGGCGCGGACGGGCCAGTGCTTGCAGGCAGGCGTCCAGGTCCTGGCGCGCGAAGGCCGAGACGTTCTTCGCCACTTCGGCCGTGACCAGCTTGCGGGTGTGCTTGTCGAGGCTGTCGCGCAGCAAGCCCAGGAAACGCGGCGCGGCCACCAGGGCCAGGTGCTGGTAGCGGTTTTGCGCGGCGGCCGTGTCGAGCCGGTGGCCGATTTCGCGCGCAAACTGGCGCACCTCGTGCTGCACCGGTTCCTCCACCCGGGGTGCGGTGTGGCCGCGGCCTTCCGGGCCGAAATACTGGCCGTGGCCGTCGGAGGCCAGTTGGCGGTTGTCGGCCCGCCCGAGCGGGTTGGCCAGGTCTTCGATTTCTTCGGCCGGCAACTGGCCGTCGCGCAATTGGAAGATGCGGGCGTGGCTGCTGTCAGCCACGACGATCCAGGTCTTCTCCATGGTCGCCTCCTCGTGGTGTGGGCAGCCCAGTATAGGCCGCTGCCCTGGCGCCCGGCGCGCGTGAGCCGGGCGGAAAATGTTGCCCTATGGCATTAAGCGGCCGCTCGTGCGAAAATGGTAAGCTCGCACCGGCAGGGGGCCAGATGGACGATCCGATCAACGCAGCACCACAGCAACCGTTCCGCACGCGCACGGCGGCGCTGGCGCTGCTGTGCGGCTTCGGCCTGACCGGCGCCCTGTTTGCCGGGGTCAGCCGGCTGGAGGCGCAGCGCGCCCAGCTCGCCTTCGAGCAGCGCGTGCAGGCGCGCGCCTTCGTGCTGCGCGAAGGCATCGGCGGCGCCCTGTCCAGCCTGCATGCCGTCAACCAGCTGTTCGTGGCGCGCCCGAATGCCAGCCGCGAGGAGTTCCGCCGTTTCGCCACGCCGCTGCTGGCGCGCCACCCGTATGTGCTGGCCACCAGCTACCTGCGTTTCATCGAGCACGGCGAGCGGCCCGCCTTCGAGGCCTCCCTGCAAGCGGTGCAGCCGGGCGCCACGGTGCGCGAACTGCACGATGGTGCGGCGCTGCCGGCCGCCGTGCGGCCGCGCTATCGCGTCATCGATTACATCGAGCCGCTGGCCGGCAATGAGACCGCGCTCGGCCTGGACACCCTGTTCCCCCGCCACGATGAGTCGGCGCGCGAACGCGCCTACGCCAGCGGCGAGCCGGCGGCCGGTCCGCTGGTGCAGCTGGCGCAGCGCGCCGGCACACGCCAGCGCATGGGGGTGGTGGTGGCCATGCCGCTGTATGCCGGCGGCGCGCCCGGCGGCAAGGTGGTGGGCGAAACCGCGCTGGCGCTGCAGCCGGCCGAAATGATCGGGAAGATTTTTGCCAGCGCCGGCCCGGCTGCAGCCGCGCTGGACATGCAGGTGTATGCCAGTGCCGGCGCCGACCCGGCCGCCCTGGTTTACGATGCGCCCGCACCGCCCTCGCATGGCGGCCTGTCCCTGCCGGCCTGGCTGTACCCGGCGCGCACGGCGCCGCTGCAGCAGGAAATCGACGTGGCCGGCGCGCGCTGGCTGATGGTGGCCACGCCCAGTGCGCGCATCCTGGCCAGCGAGCACCTGGCGTCCCTGTTCACGCTGGTGCTGGGCGTGCTGACCACCGTGGTTGGCTCGGCCTTCATCGATTCGCTCAAGCGCCGCAAACTCCTGATCCAGGAGCGCGTGGCCACGCGCACGGCGGAACTGAAGGCGGCCAACCAGGCCTTGCTGCTGCGCCAGCGTGCCATCGAGTCGAGCACCAATGCGGTGATGATCACCGCGGCCGAACCGCACAACCCGATCGTCTACGTCAACCCGGCCTACGAGCGCATCACCGGCTACCGTGCCGAGGAGACGCTGGGACGCAGCCCGCGCGTGCTGTTCGGCGACGATCTCGGCCAGCCCGGCATCGATGAATTGCGCGCGGCGATCCGCGAGCAGCGCGACGGCCACGCTGTGCTGCGCTGCTACCGCAAGGACGGCACGCTGTACTGGAACGATGTGGTGATGTCGCCGGTGCGCGACGAACAGGGCGTGGTGGTCAACTTCATCTCGATCCAGCACGACATCACCGCGATCAAGGCTTATGAATCGGAGCTGGAGCACCGCTCGACCCACGATGCGCTGACCGGCCTGCCGAACCGGGTGCTGCTGCAGGACCGGCTGGCGCAGACCATCCAGCACTCGGGGCGCAAGGGCCACGAGCTGTGGCTGGTGTCGATCGACCTTGACCGCTTCAAGTTCACCAACAGCCGCCTTGGCCACAAGGGCGGCGACCGCCTGCTGCAGATCGTGGCGGCGCGCCTGCAGGCGGCGGTGCGGCCGGTCGACACGGTGGCGCGCCTGGGCGGCGACGAATTCGCCTTGCTGCTGTTGCCGGAACGAGGCGGCAATGCGCCGCGCGCCGAACAGCTGCAGCGCGTGCTCGACAGCCTGGCGGCGCCATTGGTGCTCGACGGCACGGAGCTGTTCCTGACTGCCAGCGCCGGCATTGCCGTGTTCCCGACCGACAGCAAGGAGCCCGGCGTGCTGGCCGAGCGCGCCGACATCGCCATGTTCCGCGCCAAGGAAATGGGCGGCAACCAGTACCAGTTCTACACCGCGGCCCTGAACGAGCGCCTGGGCGAGCGCCTGCGCATCGAAAGCGCGCTGCGCACGGCGCTGGAGCGGCGCGAATTCGAGCTGCACTACCAGCCGCAGGTCGATTGCACCACGGGCCGCATCATGGGCATGGAAGCCTTGATCCGCTGGCGCCATCCGGAGATGGGCATGGTGGCGCCCAACCGCTTCATCCCGCTGGCGGAAGAAACGGGCCAGATCCTGGCGGTGGGACACTGGGTGCTGCGTACCGCCTGCCGCCAGTTGCGCGACTGGCAGCGCGAAGGGCGGCGCGAGCTGCGCATTGCGGTCAACGTCTCGGCACGCCAGCTGGCCGAACCGGATTTCGTGCAGGGCGTGGCGGAAGTGCTGGCCGATACCGGCCTGGCGCCGCACTGCCTGGAGCTGGAACTGACCGAAAGCGCGGTGATGAACGACGTGGCGCATGCCACGGCCGTCATGCACGAATTGAAGAAGCTGGGCGTGAAGCTGGCGATCGACGATTTCGGCACCGGCTATTCCTCGCTGGCGCACCTGAAACGCTTCGAGATCGACGTGCTGAAGATCGACCAGACTTTCGTGCGCGACCTGACGGTTGATCCGGACGATGCGGCCATCGTCACCACCATCATCGCGCTGGCCGACAACCTGGGGCTGGAAGTGATTTCGGAGGGGGTGGAGACGCAGGAGCAGCTGGACTTCCTGCGCCGCCATGGCTGCCGCCACATGCAGGGCTACTTCTTCGGCCGGCCGCTGCCGGCCGAAGGCTTCCTGGCCCTGCTGCAGCAGGACGAAGCGGCGGTCAGCGCTTCACAAAGCTGAACGGATCGCCTTTTTTCCAGGCCGGCATGGCCTTGCCGTTGGCCACTTCATAGCCCAGGTTCAGGGTGAACTGGGCCTGCTGCACCATTCCCGACAGGTCCCAATTGGCGTGGTATTCGTCCTTGACGCTGTGATAGTCGCCCTTGAAGGAAACGATCTTCGCGGCCGAGGCGTCGTGCGCGTGTTCGAACTCGAAGTGGCCGTCGCCTGAGAACACGGCGGAACCGACGTTAAATGCCGGCACGCCAGCCTTGGCGAACTGGAAGTGGTCGGCGCGGAAGTAGGCGCCCGACAGGTCCGGGATTGGCGGCGCCAGTTTCAGGCCCATTTGCCGGGCGACGCGCGCGGCCGAGTCATACAGCGAGCTGCGCTCGGCGCCGGCCACGCCGATGTCGCGCGTGCGGCCGGCGAAATTCATCGAATCGAGGTTCAGGTCCGCCAGCGTGCGATTGAGCGGGAAGGCCGGCTTGGCGACGTAGGCGGAGGCGCCATGCATGCCGACTTCCTCGGCCGCTGGCCACAGGAAGACTTGCGAGCGCCTGGCCGGCTTCTGCACGGCGGCGGCAGCCATCGCCAGCAGGGAAGCAGCGCCGGAACCGTTGTCGATGGCGCCGTTGTAAATGCGGTCGGTGCCGTCGGCCGGGCCTTCGGCCTTGCCCAGGTGGTCCCAGTGCGCGGAATAGACCACCGCTTCGTCCTTCAGCTTCGGATCGCTGCCAGGCACGATGCCGGCCACGTTGAACTGCTCGACCTGGCGCACGCTGGAGCGGATCTCGCTGTGGGCGCTGATGTTCAGGGCGACGGGACGGAAGTCCTTGCGTTCGGCGGCAGCGCGCAGGGCGTCGAGGTCAAAGCCGGCGGCCTTGAACAGGGTGCGCGTGTAATCCTCGGACAGCCAGCCTTCGATCAGGTTGCCGCCGCCCGGTGCGTGGAAGCGCTCCAGCGAGAAGCTGGTGACGGGCACGTTCCAGCCATAAGCGGCCGAGGGCGTGGTGTGGATCAGCAGGGCGCCGGCGGCGCCGCGGCGCACCGCTTCTTCATACTTGTACATCCAGCGGCCGTAATAGGTGTAGCCTTTGCCGGCAAAGCGGTTCGGTTCTTCGGCGGTGGGCTGCGGATCGTTGACCATCATGATGAGGATCTTGCCCTTGACGTCGGCGTCCTTGTAATCGTTCCAGTTTTCTTCCGGTGCGATGGCGCCGTAGCCGACGAAGACCAGCGGCGCATCGAACACGACTTCGGCGCGGCCGCTGCCGGTGCCGATCAGGACGTCCTCGCCCAAGCGCGGCAGCAGGGTGCTGGCGCCGGCGGCGAACTTGATCGAGCTGCCCGCCTGCAGGCGGGTGCCCTGGAATTTCACCGACTGGCGGTAGGTGCCGTCGGCCAGGGGCTTGAGGCCGATGGCGGCGGCCTGGGTTTCCAGGTAGCGCACGGCGAGGTCGCCGCCGCGCTGGCCGGTGCCGCGGCCTTCGAGCAGGTCGTCGGCGAGGAAGGAAAGGTGGGCGCGCAGCGGCGCTTCCTTGACGGTGGGCGCTTGCTGCGCGGAGGCAGCAGCGGCCGCCAGCAGCAGGCTGGCAGGGAAGAAGGACTTGGTTTTCATGGCGGGGATCTTACCCCATAATGAAACGAAATCGCGGCGGCGAAACAAAGGAGATACATGGAAGTCATCATCATCACCGGCGCATCCGACGGCATCGGGGCAGAAATGGCGCGCCAGCTGGCCAGGGCGCGCGGCAAGGAGGTGGCGCTGGTGCTGGCGGCGCGCAATGAGGCGGCCTTGCAGGCGGTGGCGGCAGAATGCAGCGCAGCCGGCGCCAGTGCGCTGGTGGTCGCCACCGACGTTGCGCAGCAGGAGCAGTGCCGGAACCTGGTTGCCGCGGCGGTTGAGCGCTTTGGCCGCATCGATGCCTTGGTCAACAACGCCGGCCGCTCGGCGCATGCATTGTTCGAGGAAGTGACGGACCTGGGCTGGTACGAAGACCTGATGAAGGTCAACCTGTGGGGCGCGATCTGGTGCACCCATGCAGCGCTGCCTTACCTGAAGGCATCGCAGGGGCGGATTGTGGCCGTGTCCTCGCTGGCCGGGCTGGTTGGGGTGCCGGGGCGCACGGCCTACGGGGCGACCAAGTTCGCCATGGCGGGGTTCTTCGAGGCGCTGCGGGCGGAAATGAAGCCGCATGGGGTCAGTGTGACGACTGCTTATCCGGGCGTGGTGGATACGCAGATCCGTTATCGGGGTTATAACGCTGCAGGCGGGGAGCTGGGCAAGAGCAGCCTGCGCGAGGATGCGGCGATGCCGGTGGCGGAATGCGCCCGGTTGATTATCGAGGGCATGGCGGGGCGCAGGCGCGAGGTGGTGATGACGGCCAAGGGCAAGCTGGGGCGGTGGCTGAAGCTGCTGGCGCCGGGGTTGATTGAGAAAATGGCATTGAATGCGCTGAAGGATGATGTCAAGCCGCACACCTGAACCCGGCAAATCTGGGTCAGACCCAAGGGTCAGACCCATCCACTGCACGCGGAGCTGACAGGGTCGGACCCTTGGGTCTGACCCGGGTTTACCGGGTTTAAAGGGTAGAATAGCGGTTTCCGTCGCATCAGGCGATACAACAATAACCTCACGAGTGCCGCCATGTCTGACACCCTGTTTACCGATTTGAACCTCAGCGCCCCCATTTTGAAGGCGCTGAAAGAAGTAGGCTACGAGACCCCGTCTCCGATCCAGGCCTCCACCATCCCCCACCTGCTGGAAAACCGCGACGTGCTGGGCACCGCGCAAACCGGCACCGGCAAGACCGCCGCCTTCGCGCTGCCTATTCTGTCTCGCATCGACATCAAGCAGGTGGCGCCGCAGGCGCTGGTGCTGGCGCCGACGCGCGAACTGGCGATCCAGGTGGCCGAAGCTTTCCAGCGCTACGCCGCCCACATCCCGAAATTCCACGTGCTGCCGATCTACGGCGGCCAATCCTACGGCCCGCAGCTGCAAGCGCTGCGCCGTGGCGTGCACGTGGTGGTCGGCACTCCGGGCCGCGTCATCGACCACCTGGAAAAAGGCTCGCTCGACCTGTCGCAGCTGAAAACCCTGGTGCTGGACGAAGCGGACGAAATGCTGCGCATGGGCTTCATCGAAGACGTCGAACGCATCCTGCAGGAGACGCCTGATTCGCGCCAGACCGCGCTGTTCTCGGCCACCATGCCGGCCCAGGTCAAGCGCATCGCCACCACCTACCTGAACGACCCGGCAGAAGTGATGGTGGCGGCCAAGACCACCACCAACACCAATATCCGCCAGCGCTACTGGCTGGTGTCGGGCATGCACAAGCTGGACGCGCTGACCCGCATCCTGGAAGCGGAGCCGTTCGACGGCATGATCATCTTCTCGCGCACCAAGATCGGCACCGAGGAACTGGCGGAGCGCCTGCAGGCGCGCGGCTTCTCGGCTGGCGCCATCAACGGCGACATGCAGCAGGCTGCGCGCGAACGTATCATCGGCCAACTGAAGGACGGCAAGATCGACATCCTGGTGGCCACCGACGTGGCGGCGCGAGGCCTGGACGTGGAGCGCATCAGCCACGTGGTCAACTACGACGTGCCGTATGACCCGGAAAGCTACACCCACCGCATCGGCCGTACCGGCCGCGCGGGCCGCAGCGGCGAAGCGATCCTGTTCATCACCCCGCGCGAGCGCAACCTGCTAAAGCTGATCGAGCGCACCACGCGCCAGCCGGTCACGCCGATGACGCTGCCAACCCTGCAAGCGGTCAACGACGTCCGCATCAGCAAGTTCAAGGACCAGATCACCGACACCCTGGCCCAGGAAGGCCTGTCCTTCTTCGAGAACCTGGTGCGCGAATACGAATCCGAACACAATATCCCGGCCGTTGAAGTCGCTGCTGCGCTGGCGATGATGGCCTGCGGCGGCAAGCCGCTGCTGCTCGATAAATCGCGTGAAAAAGGCTGGCATGAAGACGGCGCACCGCGCCAGGAAGGCCAGGGCCAGGGCCGTGAAGGCCGCGAGCCGCGCGAACCACGTGAACCGCGCCCGAAGAAAGAGCGTATCGAGCGCGAGCCGGAGCAGGGCATGGCCACCTACCGCGTGGAAGTGGGCTACCAGCACGGCGTCAAGCCGGGCAACATCGTCGGCGCCATCGCTAACGAGGGCGGCATCGATTCCAAGTTCATCGGACGCATCGAGATTTACGACGACTATTCGCTGCTGGACATGCCGGCCGACCTGCTGCCAGGCGATATCGACGCGCTGCAAGCCCTGCGCGTAGCGGGCCAGCCGCTGCGCCTGCACCGCGATGGCGAAACGCCGCCACCGGCTCCAGCCGCCAAGGCGCCGCGTGCCGCCAAGCCCGAACGTGCCGAGCGCCCGGAGCGTGCTGCACCACCGCTGTCCTCGCGTGCCGACGACGATGAGCCTATGTTTGAAGAAGAGGCTCCAAAGCGCAAGAAGAAGGACAAGGCCGCCGCAGGCGAGGGCGCGCCTATGCCGATGCGTGCCTACCGCGTGGAAGTCGGTTCGGGGGATGGCGTCAATGCCGGCAACCTGGTTGGCGCCATCGCCAACGAGAGCGGCCTCGAATCGCGCTTCATCGGCCGCATCGAAATCCTGGAAGACCACGCCTTCGTCGAAATGCCGGATGGCATGCCGGACGATATCTTCAAGCACCTGCGCAAGGTATGGGTTGGCGGCAAGCAACTGAAAATGTCGCTGGCCGATGCCATGCCGCCGATGTCCGGCAAGCACACGCCGCCGAAAAAGCCTGCGGCCAAGCCGAAGCGCTGATCAGCCCGCTCGGCCCCCTGTCTTGGCAGACCTTCGCACAAGTGTCGCGAAGGTCTACTGAAAGCTACTGAAATTTTTCCCTCTTTAGCGCTATCATCGCTGAAAACGGCGATTTTCAGTAGTTTCAGTAGTAGGTTTCAGTAGTTTTCAGTAGTAGTCTGCGACAGTCGTGCAAAGGGCACCGCGCCCCGCCATGGCAAGCGGCGCCAACAAGGCTTGTTGCCGAATCTGCCATCCCCACGCTATGCTGCTGGCTGTTCCGGAACCTGCCGAGAAAGCCATGCTCAAACTGATCCGCCATTCCCTGTGCGCCGCTGCAGGCGCTGCCGCCGTTGGCGCATCCGCCGCGCCGGCTGACGCAGTCGTCGCCAAGCCACTGACTTTGGACCAATACCTTGCGCTGAAAGGCCCTGCGCCCGACAAACGCATCGTCTACGGCCCCGCGCCGAGCCAGTTCGTGGAGTTTTTCAAACCTGCCGGCCCGGGACCGCATCCGGTCGTTGTGCTGATCCACGGCGGCTGCTGGACAGTGCAGTTTGGCGGCATCGAGCAGATGCGCAACATGGCCGGCGCATTGACGCGGCAAGGCATCGCTGTATGGAACGTGGAATACCGCCGTTACGATGAGGAAGGCGGCGGCTACCCCGGCATGTACCAGGATGTCGCCACCGCAGTGGACTTGCTTAAGCACGAAGCGAAGACCAGCGCGCTGGATTTGAAGCGCATCGTCGCGGTTGGCCACTCCGCCGGCGGCCACCTCGCGCAGTGGGCAGTCTCGCGTCACAAGCTGCCCCAATGGAGCCCCGCCTGGGCGCCGCAGCCGCTGAAGATCGGCACCGTCATCAGCCTTGGCGGCCTGGCCGACTTGCGCAACGAGGCCGCCCTGATCCGCCGCACCTGCGACCGCGAAACCGCGCAAATCGCCGGCATGCCAAGTGCCCAGCGCCCCGACGTCTTCGCCGACACCTCGCCGGCCGAAATGCTGCCGGCTGGCGTGCGCACGGTCCTGATCCATGGCGAGCACGACGACATCTCGCCGACGATCACCGGCGAAAACTATGCCCGCCGTGCGCGCGCAGCCGGAGATACCGCCGAAGTCCTGGTCCTGCCGGGCGGCAGCCACTACGACGAAGTCTCCGCCGACTCGAAGGCCTGGGCAATAGTCAACGCCCAAATCCGCAAAGCGCTGGGCCAATGACAGCCGATCATGTTAGCAGCAAAAATTCGATTCGGAACAATAGTCCAAGGCCCACTTGCTGAGATAACTCAAGGCCCTCTTGCTTGGCGCGGATAAGCTTGCTTGACCGCGTTGCAGGAGAGAGTAAAGTGAGAATCGAGTTCGATGCTGGCAAGGACCGGCAGAACAAGCTCAAGCATGGAATTGCGCTCTCATTTGCGCGGTATCTCGACTGGGGCAACGGTTTCTGCTGGCCTGATGCTCGATTTCCTTACACCGAATTTCGCATGCGGGGCTTGGTCCCCGGCGGCGAAGTGATCTACTTCGTTGCCATTGTCGAGAGGAGCAATGGGTTGCGAATTCTGAGTCTACGCAAGGCGAATCGAAATGAAGAGAGAATCTATGCGCGAAACAGTTACCACTGCTGACGGTCGGGTGTTTCTTCTGCCGTCCGAGGAGGAAGATGAGCGGATCACGCGGGCTGCGATGGCGGATCCGGACTCGTTGCCGGTGACCGAAGAAGAATGGAGGCGCATACAGCCAATGTTAAAACGCTGCCCGGTCAGCGAGGCACCCGTACCGCCCGTCACACCTCCCGGACCGGATACTTGATGGCATTGAGCTGGATCTTTTCCATCGCCGCAGCATGCAGGTCGACATCGAGCTTGTCGGCGATCTGCACAAGGTAGAGCAGCACGTCGGCCAGTTCATGGCGGATTGCTTCATGCTGGCCTTGCGCCAGTTCAGCGGCGCGGCCGGTCGGCAGCCACTGGAAATGCTCGGCCAGTTCGGCCACTTCCACCGACAGCGCCATCGCCAGGTTCTTGGGCGTGTGGTACTGCTCCCAGTCGCGCTCAGCGGCAAAAGCGCGCGTGCGATCACGCAGATCATGCAGGTCGGTCAGCCGATCGGTCATGCCGACTTCTCCATGAATACGCTCAAGGGATCGTCGCGGTAGTCGCCGTACGGCCCGCGCACGCGGTAGCCCAGGCGCTCATACAGGCCAATCGCTTCCGGCTGCGACGGCCCGGTCTCCAGCATGAACTGGCGGCAGCCGCGTGCCAGCGCTTCCGTTTCCAGCATGCCGAGCAGGCGCTGCGCCACGCCTTGTCCGCGCGCCGAAGGGTGCACGAACATGCGCTTCACTTCCCCGTATTCCGGCGTCACCACGATGGCGCCGCAGCCCACCGCCGCACCTTCGAGATTGCGCGCCACGGCAAACAGCACGTTCGGCTGCAGCAGCGAATTCATGTCGAGCGCATACACGCTCTCCGGTGGATAAAGCGACAGCTGGTAAGCATCCAGCAGGTCGATCAAGGCCACGACTTCAGGCTGGTTGGGGGTCTCGAGTTTGATGTCCATCGCCCAATGGTATCATCCCTGCGCCATCGGACCGGGGCCGGTCCGGGGTGAGACATGAATAAGGAAAATCATGAAAACGCTAGTTCCTCACGCCATTACACTGGCAGTCAGTGCACTTGTCGCCACCAGCGGCATCGCGGCCGATACAGGCGCCACCACCCTGCGCGCTGAAAACCCTTACCTGAGCCAGGCCGATGCCGCCGCCCGTTCGGCGCGCGTATCGAACGTCGCCTACGTCCTCGACTTCACGCTGACCGGCCAGGAAACCTTCAGCAACACCACCACCGTGAGCTTCGACCTGAAGGACAACGCGCAGCCGCTGACGCTGGACCTGGACAAGGCAACCGTCAAGCGCCTGGTGGTGAACGGCAAGCAGGTCGCCGCGCCGCAGTACAACAACTGGTTCATCACGCTGGCCGCCGCCGACCTGAAGGCCGGCCGCAACAGCGTGACCGTGGAGTTCGAGCGCAAGCACAGCACCAACGGCGAGGGCCTGCACCGCATGGTCGACCCGGTCGATGGCCGCGTCTACACCTACTCGCACTTCGAGCCGGCCGCCGCGCACCAGATGTTTGCGCTGTTCGACCAGCCGGACCTGAAAGCGACCTACCAGGTCAACGTCACCGCGCCTGCCGACTGGACCGTGGTCTCCACCACGCGCGAATCGAAAGTGGAAGATGCAGCTGGTGGCAAGCGCTGGACCTTCCCGGTCTCCAAGATCCTCAGCCCCTATAATTTCTCGATGCACGCCGGCCCGTACAAGGTATGGGAAGACGCCACCAGCGCCAAATACCCGATGCGCCTCTTTGCGCGCCAGTCGGTGGCCGACCAGGTCGACCCGGCGCCGTGGTTCGAATACACCAGGCAAGGCCTGGCCTGGTTTGACGACTACTTCGGCATCCCTTACCAGTACGGCAAATACGACCAGCTGCTGGTGCCGGACTTCCTGTACGGCGCGATGGAAAACGCCGGCGCCGTGACCTTCGCCGAACACTCCTTCCTGCACAAGGACAAGATGTCCAGCGCCCAAAAGCACGAACTGGCCAGCGTCGTCATGCATGAAATGGCGCACCAGTGGTTCGGCGACCTGGTCACCATGCAGTGGTGGAACGGGCTGTGGCTGAACGAGAGCTTCGCTTCCTTCATGGGCACCCTGGCCACCGCCGAAGCCACCGAATTCAAGGACTCGGCCTGGCAGTACTTCTATGCCCAGGGCAAATCGGGCGCTTACGTGCAAGACCAGCGCGTCACCACCCACCCGATCGAGACCCCGGTGCCGTCGACCGCCAACGCCTTCGACAATATCGACGCCATCACCTACTCCAAGGGCGCCTCGACCCTGAAGCAGCTGCGCCACCTGCTGGGCGAAGAAACCTTCCGCAAGGGCGTGCACAACTACCTGGTCAAGTACCAGTTCAGGAATGCCAGGCTGGATGACTTCATCGGCAGCCTGGCCGAAGCGGCCGGCCGCGACCTGGGCCAGTGGACTCAGGACTGGCTGTACCAGCCGGGCGTGAACACCATCACCGCCAACTACAGCTGCAAGGCCGGCAAGATCGACGCCTTCAGCCTGCAGCAGACGGCCGTGCCGCAATTCCCGGTCCTGCGCGAACAGCGCGTGCAACTGGCGCTGATGCAGAAGAAAGGCAAGCAGCTGGCGATCGACAGGGTGCTGCCGGTGACCTACAAGGGCGCGGCCACCGAAGTGCCGGAGCTGAAAGGCGCCGCCTGCCCGGACCTGGTCTACCCGAACTACCAGGACTGGGGCTTCGTGAAAGCCAAGCTCGATACCCGCTCCTTTGCTACCGCGCGCCAGGACGTCAGCAAGGTGGAAGACAAGCTGCTGCGCACCATGCTGTGGCACAGCATGTGGGACAACGTGCGCGACGGCGCGCTGCCGCTCAACGAATTCCTCGACACCGTGCTGGTCAACGCCGCGCAGGAAAAGGATTACGTGCTGCTGGGCGACGTGCTGGGCAAGACCGCCAACTCGATCCACTACCTGCGCGCCATGGCGGCAGACAGTGCCTATACCCGCACCGTCATCGGCCGCCTGGAAAAGATGGCCTGGGCGCAGGCCAAAGCCAGCAAGGGCGACTTCCAGCGCCGCTGGTTCAATGCCTACCTCGGCACCGCCGGCAGCAAGGAATCGCTGGACCGCATCGCGGCCATGCTCGATGGCCGCGAAAAGCTCGCCGGCTTCACACTGAGCCAGGACGTGCGCTGGAACATGATCGCCATCCTGAACCGCCAGGCCTATCCCGGCGCCGAGGCGCGCATCGCGGCCGAACAGGCCGCGGACAAATCCGACAGCGGCGAACTGGCAGCAGTGGCGGCGCAGGCGGCGCGCCCGGACGCCAAGGTCAAGCAGGAATGGCTGGACAAGATCGGCGACACCCAGACCAAGCTGCCGTTCTCGCGCATCCGCAGCGCGATGAACGCGCTCTACCCGTCGGCCCAGGTGGCGCTCAGTGAGCAAAGCGCTGCGGCTCGCCTGGCGCAATTGCCGGCGCTGGACAAGGCTGCCGGCCCGGTCTTCATGCGCGCCTACGGCAACACCATGATCCCGGCCACCTGCACCGCGCACAGCGTGCAGCGCCTGGCCGACACCGCGGCCGCCAACCCCGGCCTGAGCGACGGCACCCGCCGTGCGCTGCTGGTGGCGCACCAGGAAGACCAGCGCTGCGTGGCGATCCGCAAAGCGCTGACGGTGAAGCTGAACTAGACCTTCAGCTTGGTGGAGAGCGCGGCCTGCGCCGTCAGCAGGTCGAGCAGCGCCGGCAGAGGCGCCGGGCGGCCCAGCAGGTAGCCTTGCAGTGCATGGCAACCGTGGGCTGCCAGGAAGTCGGCCTGGGCCTGCGTCTCCACCCCTTCCGCCACCACCCGTAGGCCCATCTGGCCTGCCATGGCCAGGATGGTCTGCACGATCACCACGTCGCTGGCATCGTCCGGCATGTCCATGATGAAGCTGCGGTCGATCTTCAGTTCATACAGCGGCATGCGTTTCAAATAGGCCAGGCTGGAATAGCCGGTGCCGAAATCGTCGATGGAAAAGCGCACCCCTAGCGCGGCCAGCTCGTTCATGCGCGCCACGATTTCGTCCATCTTCTCCACCAGCAGGCCTTCCGTCACTTCCAGAATCAGCAGCGCCGGCTCCACACCGTGGTCCTGCAGGATGCCGCGTACCTGCTGCACGAAATCGGCCTGGCGGAATTGCTGCGGGCTGACGTTGACCGACAGCGGCAAGGACAGGCCCAGCACCGACATGCGCTGTTGTGCCAGGCAGGCCTGCCGCAGCGCCCATAAGCCGAGCGGCACGATCAGCCCAGCTTCTTCCGCCAGCGGAATGAAGATGGCCGGCGACACCATGCCGCCCTCGTCGCGCTCCCAGCGCATCAGCAGTTCCGCCCCATGCAGCCGGCCCTGGCAATCGAACTGCGGCTGGAACACCATGTGCAGCCGGTCTTGCTCGATGGCCTGGCCCAGTTCGCGCTCGAGCGTCAGGCGCCGCTCGACTTCCGCCTGCATGGCCGACTCGAAGAAGGCAATGCCATTGCGGCCGGCCGCCTTGGCGCGGTACATCGCCGTATCGGCTTCGCGCAGCAAGTCGTCGGCCTGCCGGCCGTACTTGGGCAGCAGGGTGACGCCGATGCTGGCCGAGCAGCCATAGCCCTGGCCGGCGATCTCGAATTCCTGCGCCAGCGCCTCGCGGATCTTGTCCGCCACGCCTTGCGCCGCATTGCCGGCGGCGGCCAGGTCCGGCGCCAGGTGGGCCAGCAGCACCACGAATTCATCGCCGCCAATGCGCGCCACCGTGTCGCTCTTGCGCACCAGCTGTTCCAGGCGCTGCGCGGCCAGCCGCAGCAGGTGGTCGCCGGTGGCGTGGCCGCGCGCATCGTTGATGGTCTTGAAGCGGTCGAGGTCGACGAACATCACGGCGCTGAACGCCTGCTGGCGCTCCGAACTGGCCAGCAAACTGGCCAGCCGGTCCAGCAGCAGGCGCCGGTTGGGCAGCCCGGTCAGCGGATCGTAGAACGCCAGCTGCTCGCCCTCGGCCAGCGAACGCGCCAGGTGGCGCAGCAGCACCCCGCAGCTCAAGGTCAGGATGCCGGCGATGAACAGGTAATTGAGCGCCACGATGGCCGCGCGCATGGCGGCATCGTCGGACAGCCCCATGGCCGCCGGATCGGGCGCCGGCGCAAAGCCGGTCAGGACGATGGCCACCGCGCCGGCCAGCAGCAGCCAGAGGGCCGGCTTCAGCCCGACCAGCAGCGCGGCCAGGCAGGGCACGGCCAGCAGGTAGGTATGCGCCACCGGCCCCACCTGCAGCATCAGCGCCACGCCGACTGCAAAGGTAATCAGGAGGAATTGCATGGCGCGCAACGGATAGGACAGCACGTCCTGCAGCCGCCACAGGGCCGCCAGCCAGGCCAAAGCGATCAGGTCCACCACCACCACGCCCCACAGCCCCTCGCGCAGCGATTGCACGATGCTGGGGATGGCCGTGGCCAGGCCCAGTACCAGCACGACCTGGACCAGGCGGGCAAAGATTTTTTCGCGCCAGTGGGTGATCTGGTCGGGGGCAGCCATGCGCTAGCTTCCTTGCTCTTAGGAACCTTGATGGTACGCCCAATGGCGCGCCGTGTCACCGCTGCCCGTCACGCCACGGGAAGTGACTATTTGATAGATTTTTTGATATGCCTTTCTTATAAAATCGGCCGTTTCATCCAATAACTAGGGGATCTACGTATGAAGACCAAACTGTTCGCGGCCGTGGCGGCCCTGGCACTGGCTGGCTGTGCCGGCACCCAACCAACCCTCGGCGGCGGCAGTACGGTTGCCACCGGCAGCGCTGGCGGCGCCACCGCTGCCAACGCCAGCACCCAGCTGGAAAAATGCGACCGACCGCTGGGCACCCTGTCGGTGGTGGAAGACCGCAGCATGCCGTGGTTCCAGCAACTGAGCCAGTACAAGCTGGGCTCTACCACGCCCGTGCTGCGCATGATGATCCAGCAGTCGAACTGCTTCGTGGTGGTGGAACGCGGCGCCGCCATGGACCACATGATGGGCGAGCGCGCGCTGGAAAAATCCGGCGAGATGCGTGCCAACAGCAACTACGGCAAAGGCCAGATCGCTGCTGCCGACTACACCATGAGCCCGACCATCACCTTCAGCCAGAAGGGCACTTCGGGCGTGGGCGGTGCGCTGGGCGGCTTCGGCCTGATCGGCAGCGTGGCTGGCGTGGTGGCGGGCAATATGAAAACCAATGAAGCGTCGACCATGCTGCTGATGATCGACAACCGTTCCGGCGTGCAGCTGGCGGCAGCCGAAGGCAGCGCCAAGAACACCGACTTCGGCGTGTTCGGCGCCATGTTCGGCGGCGGCGCGGCCGGCGGCGCGGGCGGCTACACCAATACCCCGGAAGGCAAGATCCTGGTGGCAGCCTTCATGGATTCGTACAACAACGTGGTGCGCGCCGTGCGCAACTACAAGCAGCAGGAAGTAGCGGGCGGCCTGGGTACCGGCGGCGCGCTGGGCGTACAGGGCGGCAGCACGCCGGCTTCGCAGCAGCCGGTGGCAGCGCAGTCGCAGAGCCAATCCTCGAAAACCAAAGCCAAGAAGAAGTAATCCAGCCGGCTTGCCGGGCGTACCGTGCGCCCGGCAAATTGCCAGACCTGCCTTCCATTGTTATAGTTCCCCGTTGCAGTCCTGCGCGGAGCTATACCTTGAACACCCAGACCATTCCAGACACCACCGCGCCAATCCGGGTGCTGCTGGTGGACGACCATCCCATGCTGCGCGCCGGCCTGGCCGATGCCATTGCCGGCCAGCCCGACATGCAGGTGGTGGCCGAAGCCGGCGACGGCTATGAGGCGGTGGCCGCCTGGGCCTCAGTGCGCCCGGACCTGGCCATCATGGACCTTGCCATGCCCGGCATGTGCGGCCTCGAGGCGCTGCAGGCCATCCGTGCCCAGTTCCCGGCGGCGCGCATCGTGATGCTGACCACCTTCGGCGGCGACGCACAGGTGCGGCGCGCGCTGGAAGCGGGCGCCAGCGGCTTCCTGCTGAAAAGCAGCCTGCGCAAGGAGCTGGTCGGCATGATCCGCGCCGTGCACGGCGGCCAGCGCTACATCTCGCCGGAGATCGCGCAGCAGCTGGCCAGCCACCTGGGCGCTTCCCTGCTCAGCGAGCGCGAAGTCGAAGTGCTGCGCTGCGCGGCAGCCGGCAATGCCAACAAGCGCATCGCCGGCCAGCTTGGCATTTCCGAGGAAACGGTGAAGGCGCACATGCGCAGCATCCTGGCCAAGCTCGATGCCAACGATCGCACGCATGCCGTCACCATTGCCTTAAAGCGCGGCATCATCGTCCTATGATGCTGGCTTTGATTCGGGCTTGGCCTCGTCCGGCCTGGCCTGCACCGCCATGACCAGCAGCAGTGCCACCGCGGGCAGCAAGCCAACGCCCATGCCCCAGCGCGAAGCCAGCGCACCCATCACGCAGCCCGCGGCAAAGGCCAGGATGCCGCTGCCCAGCGCCGCCAGCGCGGGCCGTTCGGCGCCGCCCACGCGGTCCAGGCAATCGATCACCAGCTGCGTCACATTGCCGGTCATGACCGTGCTGGCCGGAAGTTTCGCCAGCAGCAGCTTGCCGTAGCCGTTCTGCGCGCCCATGGCAGCGGCGCACAGCAGGCCTACCGCCATGTCCCAGCGCGCGCTGGCGGCGGCGGCCAGCATCAGCGCCGCCTGCAGCAGGTGGGCCGGCCGCAGCGCTTCGCTGCCGCGCCCCTGGCAGTGGCGCACCAGGGCCCGCACCGCCACCACGCCCGCCACGAAAGCGGGGAAGGCCAGCAGCTTGAGCAGCACGTCATTGCCCGGCGCCACGATCTCGCGCCCGAGCAGCACGAAGTTGCCCGTCACATGGGCCGTGAACAGCCCGTGCAAGGCGACGAAGCCCAGGGTATCGACGTACCCGGCCAGGAAACTCAGTGACGTTCCGCGTGCCATGCGCCCTCCTTGCCCGATTTGGCCGCGAGGTCGTGCCAGGCCACCAGCAGGAAGCCGCCGGCCAGGCCCAGGTGCTCGTAGAAGCTGTTGGCGGCAGCGAAGCGCTCCATGCCCGCCATTTCCCAATAGCGGTTGGCGATGAAGCTGGCCGCGACCGTGAACAGCGCCAGCCAGGCCGCGCCCAGCCAGCGCAGGCGGCCCGCCAGCACCATGGCCACTGCGCCCAGTTCGCCGATGATGACGGCGGCCGCCAGCGGCACTGCCGGCTGCAGCCCGAAGTGCTGCATTTCAGCGACGGCACCGCCGAAGTCCAGCAGCTTGTTCAAGCCGCCCTGCAGGTAGGCCGCGCACAGCAGCAGCAGGGTGAGCCAGCGCAGGGCACGGATGCCCGCGCCGGCCTGGCTCGTGGTCAGGCGCGCGGCGCCGGGAATGTGCGGCGCCATGTCACACCGCCCAGCAGGAGCAACCCAGCGCGCCCCAGAACGACTTCAGGTCCGCGATCGGCAGGGAGCGGGTCCATGCCGTCGCGTGCTGGTGGCCGTGCATGCCGCACTTGCTGGCGCAGCCGCAGGCCGCCGCTGCCGCCATGGCAGCCGTGCGGGCGTGTCCCGCGCGGGCGCCGTGGGCCGCCCCCGTCGCCATTGCGCCCGGCAGTGCGCCCCAGGCGCCATAGCCTCCGTAGCGGCTGACAGGCGACCAGTCCGGCATCGCCGGCGGCATGGGCGGATCGTAGCTGCCGAACGGTCCGGCTCCGTACACCACCTTGCCGCCCACCACGGTCAGCAGCGAGGTGGTATCGGCAATCTCGTCCTCCGGGCAGCGCAGGAAATCGCGGTCCGGCACCATCAGGTCGGCCAGCTGGCCGACCGCAATGCGCCCCTTCTTGCCTTCCTCGTTGGAGAACCAGGTGACGTTCTCGGTCCACATGCGCAGCGCCGCTTCGCGGTCCAGCAGGTTGCGCTGCGGGTAGAGCCGCATGCCGCCCACCGTGCGCCCGGTGGTTAGCCAGGACAGCGAGACCCACGGGTTGTAGGACGCCACGCGCGTCGCGTCCGTGCCGGCCGAGACCTTGACGCCGGACTCCAGCAGGTACTTCACCGGCGGCGTCGCCTCGGCGGCCGCCGCGCCGTAGCGCTCCACGAAATACTCGCCCTGGTAAGCCATGCGGTGCTGCACCGCCACGCCGCCGCCCAGCGCCGCAATGCGGTCGATCGACTGCGGCGAGATGGTTTCTGCATGGTCGAAGAACCAGTGCAGGCCATCGAGCGGCATGTCGCGGTTGACCTTCTCGAACACGTCCAGCGCGCGCGAGATGGTCTCGTCGTAGGTCGCATGCATGCGCCACGGCCAGCGGTTCTGCACCAGGATGCGGATCACGCCTTCCAGGTCGTCTTCCATATCGGCCGGCATGTCCGGACGCGGCTGGCGGAAGTCTTCGAAGTCGGCGGCCGAGAAGGTCAGCATCTCGCCGGCGCCGTTGTGGCGGAAGTAGTCGTCGCCCTGCTGGTACTTGCTGCTGGCCGCCCAGTTGAGGAAGTCGTCCTTCTCCTGCTTGGGCTTTTGCGTGAACAGGTTGTAGGCCAGGCGGATGGTCAGTTCGCCGGCGTCGGCCAGCTGCTGGATCACCTGGTAATCCTCAGGGTAGTTCTGGTTGCCCCCGCCCGCGTCCAGTGCGCCGGTCACGCCCAGGCGATTGAGTTCGCGCATGAAGTGGCGGGTCGAGTTGAGCTGGTATTCCGGCGGCAGCTTGGGCCCTTTGGCGAGCGTGGCGTACAGGATCGAGGCGTTCGGTTTTGCCAGCAGCAGCCCGGTCGGGTTGCCCGCGCTGTCGCGCAGGATCTGGCCGCCCGGTGGTTCCGGCGTGTCGCGGTCGTAGCCCACGGCACGCAGCGCGGCGCCGTTCAGCAGCGCGCGGTCGTACAGGTGCAGGATGAACACCGGCGTATCGGGTGCCACGGCATTCAGCTCCTCGATGGTCGGCAGGCGCTTTTCCACGAACTGGTGCTCGGTGAAACCGCCCACCACGCGCACCCATTGCGGCGCCGGGGTGATGGCCACCTGGGCGCGCAGCATGGCCATGGCGTCGGCCAGCGAGCGCACGCCATCCCAGCGCAATTCCATATTGAAGTTCAGGCCACCGCGGATCAGGTGCAGGTGGTTGTCGATCAGGCCGGGCAGCACGCGCCGGCCTTGCAGGTCGATGATGCGGGTTTGCGGTCCCGCCAGCGGCAGGATTTCGCGCGCCTCGCCGACATGGGAAAAGCGGCCGCCGGTAACGGCGACCGCAGCGGCCTCGGGCTGGCTCTTGTCCAGCGTCGTGAAGCGGCCGTTATGGAGGATCAGCTCCGGTGCAGCAGTCATTGCTTATTCTCCTTGGTGCCGGCGCATGGCAGTTCGCCGAAACAATGCGGCTTGACCTGCTCATGCAGCCAGGATACCTGCTGTTCCTTTGGCGCCAGCCACTGGCGAACCAGCGGCGGCACCTGTTCTCCCAGCAGGATGCCGAGCAGCCCCACCAGCGCCACCACGGGCGGCGCCGGCGAGCGCACGTTCAGCACGCCGTACAGGATGCCGGCCAGCAGGCCGGCACCCAGCGAGAGAAGATAAATCTTCACTGGCCTTCCTTGGCGTGGAACATGGTCTGTGCGTAGATGATACCCAAACCGTAGGCGCCGCCGAATTTCTTGGCGATGCCGGTGGTCAGCTCGTAGGTGCCGGTACGCGCCCAGTCACGCTGCAATTCCAGCAGGTACTGCAGCGAGGTCATTGGACGTGCGCCGGCCTGCACCATGCGGTCCATGGCGCGTTCGTGCGCTTCGCTCGACACGTCGCCGCAGGCGTCGGCGATCACGTACACCTCGAAGCCCTGGTCCAGCGCCGACAGCGCAGGGCCCACGATGCAGACGCCGGTCCACAAGCCCGCGAGCACGATGCGTTTCTTGCCGATGGCGTTGATGCGGCGGATCACGTTCTCGTCTTCCCAGGTGTTCATCGAAGTGCGGTCGGTGATTTCCGCGCCAGGGAAGGCTTCCTTGATCTCGTCGAACACCGGGCCGGAGAAGCTCTTCTCGGCCACGCTGGTGATGATGGTCGACACGTCGAAGCCGGCGGCGGCATGCGCCACCAGGGCGGCGTTGCTGCGCAGGGTGACGGCATCGATCGAGTGGGTGGCGAAGGCCATCTGCGACTGGTGGTCGATCATGACCAGGGTGTGGTCTTTTGGCGTCAGCAGCAGGGCGCCTGGGGTGGCTTTAGCGGTAATGGTCATTTGTGTTTCCTTTCGTGGATTTACCAAAGTGGGCGCAACTTGTCGAGCGCGGCCGAGATGCCGGCGCCGTAGGCCTCATCGGCCTTGTTGCAGTTTTCGATATGGCGCTGCTGGATGTGCAGCGGCACGCCCGCCAGCGAACGCGCCGTGTTGTCGAACAGGGCCTGGCGCTGCTGCCCGTCCATCAGGCGGAACAGGGCGCGCGGCTGGCTATAGTAGTCGTCATCCGCGCGGTGGTTCCAGCGCGCGGCAGCACCGTCCAGGGCCAGCGGCGGCTCGGCGTAGGCAGCTTGTTCCTGCCATTCGCCTTTCGAGTTCGGCTCGTAGCCGATGGTGCCGCCCTGGTTGCCGTCGACGCGCATGGCGCCATCGCGGTGATAGCTGTGGAAGGGGCAGCGCGGCGTGTTGACGGGAATCGCATGGTGGTTGACGCCCAGGCGGTAGCGCTGTGCATCGCCATAAGCGAACAGGCGCGATTGCAGCATGCGGTCGGGCGAGAAGCCGATGCCCGGCACCACATTGGCCGGCGTGAAGGCGGCCTGCTCGACGTCGGCGTGGTAGTTGTCCGGGTTGCGGTTCAGCTCCAGCACGCCCACTTCATGCAGCGGGTAGTCCTTGTGCGGCCAGACCTTGGTCAGGTCGAACGGGTTGAAGGTGGCCTGCCCCGCCTGCTGCTCGGTCATCAGCTGCACTTTCAGCGTCCAGCGCGGATATTCGCCGCGCTCGATCGCTTCGTACAGGTCGCGCTGCGAGGATTCGCGATCCTTCGCGATCAGCGCCGCCGCTTCCTCGTCGGTGAGGTTGACGATGCCTTGCTGGGTGGTGAAGTGGAACTTGACCCAGTGCCGCTCGCCTTCAGCGTTGATGAAGCTGAAGGTATGGCTGCCGAAGCCGTGCATGTGGCGGTACGAAGCAGGGATGCCGCGCTCGCTCATCACGATGGTCACCTGGTGCAGCGCTTCCGGCAGCAGGGTCCAGTAGTCCCAGTTGTTTTCGGCGCTGCGCAGGTTGGTGCGCGGGTCGCGCTTGACGGCGTGGTTCAGGTCAGGGAACTTCAGCGGGTCGCGCATGAAGAACACCGGCGTGTTGTTGCCCACCACGTCCCAGTTGCCTTGCTCGGTGTAGAACTTGACGGCGAAGCCGCGGATGTCGCGTTCCGCATCGGCCGCACCGCGCTCGCCGGCCACGGTGGAGAAGCGTGCGAACACTTCGGTCTTCTTGCCCACCGCGCCAAAGATGGCAGCCTTGGTATAGCGCGTGATGTCGTGCGTCACGGTGAATGTGCCGAAGGCGCCCGAACCCTTGGCGTGCATGCGGCGCTCAGGGATCACTTCGCGGTGGAAGTGGGCCAGCTTCTCCAGGTGCCACACGTCCTGCAGCAGCATGGGCCCGCGCGGGCCCGCCGTTTCCACGTTCTGGTTGTCCGCTACCGGTGCGCCGGCAGCGGTGGTCAGTTTGCGGTCCATGGATTAGCCCTTGATGAAGGCCAGCAGGTCGGCGTTCAGCTTGTCCTTGTGGGTATCGGTCAGGCCATGCGGCGCGCCAGGGTACACCACCAGCTTGGCATTTTTCAGCAGTTTTGCAGCCGCTTTGGCCGAAGCGTCGATCGGCACAATCTGGTCGTCGTCGCCGTGCAGCACGAGCATCGGGATGTCGATCTTTTTCAGGTCGGCGGTGAAGTCGGTTTCCGAGAAAGCCTTGATGCAGTCATAGGTGTTCTTGTGGCCGGCCATCATGCCTTGCATCCACCACGCATTGATCATGCCTTGCGATGGCTTGGCGCCAGGGCGGTTGAAGTTGAAGAACGGGCCGGAGGCGATGTCCAGGTAGAGCTGCGAGCGGTCTTTCAGCGAGCCGGCGCGGATGCCGTCAAACACTTCGATCGGCAGGCCGCCCGGGTTGGTGGCGGTCTTCAGCATCAGCGGCGGCACGGCGGAAATCAGGCCGGCCTTGGCAATGCGCTTGCTGCCATGGCGGCTCAGGTAGCGCGCCACTTCGCCGCCGCCGGTGGAGAAGCCGAACAGCGCTGCGTTCTTCACGTCCAGCAGGTCCAGCAGCTGCGCCAGGTCGTCGGCGTAGTGGTCCATGTCGTTGCCATCCCACGGCTGGCTGGAACGGCCATGGCCGCGGCGGTCATGGGCGATGGTGCGGTAGCCGTGGTCGGCCAGGAACAGCATCTGCGATTCCCAGCTATCGGAGTTCAGTGGCCAGCCGTGGCTGAATACCACCACCGGGCCGTTGCGCGGACCCCAGTCCTTGTAATAGATTTCCACGCCATCGCGGGTGGTGAAGGTGCCGGAGGTGCGGCCGGTGGCTGCGGAAGCCTTGGCGGCGGCCGGGGCCGCAGCGGACGCGGTAGCGGAGAGGGAAGCGCCGGCGGCGGCGACGGCGGTGGCAGCGCCCAGCAGGACGTTGCGGCGGCGGTTGCTGATAGGGGATGGCATGGTGAGGTTCTTCTTTCTTTAAGTGGTTAATACGCACTTGAAAGAATAGCCAGCCATAGCCGCAAAGAAATCGCCCATCCGGGGGCGCGCCGCCTACCTCTTTTGGGGGGTGGCCGGCGCCTGCCGCCGTTCAGGCATATGCCTGCTGCGCCGGAATCGACAGGCTCACCGTCACGCCGCCCTTGCCGGCCGATGCGATCTCGATCTGCCCGCCCAGGCGCCCGATGCGCTCGCGCATGCCGGGGATGCCCCAGTGCCCGCTCTTGCCATGCAGCGCCACCGCCGCAGCCAGCCCGACGCCGTCGTCGCGCACTTCCGCCAGCAAGGAATCGTCGCGGAAAGTCAGGCGCACTTCGATGTGCTGCGCTTCGGCATGCGCCACGCTGTTAAGCACTGCTTCGCGCAGCACGCTGGCCAGTTCGGCGCAGCTGTCGGCGCGCAAGGGGCGCGGCTGGCCGACGATGGTGCAGCTGAGGCGCAGCTCCTCGCCCGGCGCCGCCTGAGAGGCGGCGTGGCGCAACGCCGCAAACAGTTCGTCGGCATCCTGCGCGCGGCGCAACTCCATCACCTCGTCGCGCGTGATGGCCACCAGCGATTCGGCGTAATCAAGGGCGCTGCCCACCATGGATTGCAATTCAGGCTCCTTAGCCAGCTTCTGCTCGACCAGATGGAAGCGCAGGAGCAGCGCCTGCACCGCCTGCAGCAGGTTGTCGTGCAGCGAGCGCGCGATGCGGCTGCGTTCCTGCAGTTTGGCGTCCAGCTGCAAGGCGGCGTGTTGTTCCGCGCGGCGTTCAACGACGCTGATGCGCCAGCGGTACACCAGCACTGCCATCACCAGGGCAGCCAGCGCGCATGCGATGCGGAACCAGCCGGTCTGCCAGAATGACGGCAGGATCACGAAAGTAAACTGCGCGCCTTCATTATTCCATACGCCATCCTCGTTGGCGGCGATGACCTGGAAACGGTAATGTCCCGGCGTGAGATTGGTGTATTGCGCGCGTCGCTCAAGCCCCGCCTCGCGCCAGTCAGTGTCCACGCCCGACAGCCGGAATTTCATGCGTACCCGTTCCGGGATCGACAGCGCCGTCGCGGTGAAGGCCAGTTCGATTGCAGTGGTCTGCTGCGGCAGTACCAGCTTGTCGACAGGCTCGTATTCCTTGTCAACTGTACGCAGCGACTGCAGCAGCACGTTGGGCGGGCGTTTATTGCGCGAGATACCGGCGGGATCGACCCAGCCTACGTGCGAAACGCTGGCGTAGTATAGCCGCCCGCCATTCGCCATTGCCAGCGAAGGCAGGGGCCTTCCGCCCGCTGCGACACCGGAGATGCCGTCTTCGAAGTTGAACAACTCCGCCGGTAGTGGCTGGGAAGGCGTTTTCCAGAAGCCTGCCAAGGCCGCCGCGTCGAAGCGGTACAGGCCATCGTTGCTGTGCGCCCAAAGGCTTCCCTGCCGGTCGAGCACCAGACCGGAGATGTGCTGGAAGCTTTCGGCATGTTCGGGCCGCAGCGCGTGTGCCTTGCCGTCCTGGACCCAGGCCGCACCGAGATCACCGCCGACCAGCAGCTTGCCGTCGACTTCCTGCAAGCACAGAATATTCCCGACCTGCAGGCCGGCACTTGCCGGCAACTGGACGACTTCGCCGGCCTTCAGCTCCAGCAGGCGGCCGCCGGTCAGCCCCAGCCATGTCTTGCCCTTGCTATCGGTCAGCATGGCGATCGCCACCGCATCGGAAATGCGCTGCATGCGTTCATCCTGGCGCCAACGCCCTTGCGCGAAGCGCCACAAGCCGCTGCGTGAGATAGAGACCAGCAGGCTCCCGTCTGGCGCGGCGGCCATGGCCTGGACCTCCGGCGCCTTTCCGGCTTGGGCCGGCAGTTCCCAACGCTGCTGCGTGCCGCCGCGGAATTCCCACAGTGCCTCACCGCCGCCGACCCAGACATGGTCGTCGGCGACGCGTAACAGCGCGGTGAGGGTGCCGACATCGGTCGCCTGGACGGTACCGTCGGGTTTCAGCCGCTTGAGCGGGCTCCTCATTGCGCCGAACCACAATTCTTCGCCGAGGCCGCGCTGCGCCAGCCAGTAAAAGCTGTTCAATTCTGTTTCCAGCCGATGGAAGCGATGGCGGCGCAGGCGTTCGATGCCGCTTGGGGTGACCAGCCAGAAGTTGTCTTCCCGGTCCACAAAGGAACGGCTGATGATTTCTTCCCGCCCGGTGCCGCTGGCGAACAGCTCAGCCGCCCGCAGTACGCCGTCGTCGGCACGCGCCAGCCTCACCAGGTTTTCGCCGCGCGCGACCCATTGTGTTCCGTGCGGCCCCGGGCTCGGGACGTGGTTGTACAGTTCGGGATGCTCGATCCGGTCCGCTGGCGGCGTCGGAACGATGTCGAGACGCTGGATGTCCTTGCCGGCGGGCTTCATGAACAGCCCGTCGTTACGGCTGGTCGTTGCGGCGTTCGGGGGCACCGGGACCTTGACGAAGTCTTCCTTGCCGATTGGCCGCACATAATAGTCGTTGCCGATAAATGCCCACATTCGGCCAGACTGGTCGAACTTGACCCACTTGGCGACCCCCCTTGGCAGTGAAGGCAGGCCTTCGGGCAGCCATTTTCCGTCACGCAGCGCCACCACGCCGCTACTGGTGGAGGCACGCATCACGCCGTCTTTGCCGACGTTGACATCATAGACCGAACCGCGCGGGAAATCGCGTTCCGCCACATAGTGGGTAACCGAGCCAGGCTTGAAGATGCTCAACCCGCCGAAGTAATAGCCGACCGCCAGGCCGCCCGGAACCGTGCGCGCAGAACCGATATTGGTCGACGGCAGGGGGTGGCCGTAGACTTTTTCCACACGCTGGAAGCGCAGCCCGTCGAAGCTGTGCAGCCCCGCTGTGCCGGCAAACCACAACATCCCGTCGTCGGTCTGCGTGATTTTCATCGCAAGCTGCGGCGCGCCGTCGGCCTGCGTCCAGCGCCGCCGCTCGAAGCTCTGCCCATCAGGGTGCAGTTCCTGCGCCCGCGCCGCAAGCGCCAGTACCCCTCCCAGCAGCAGCGCCGCCCAGCGTTGAATCTTCATGCTCTTTCCTGAAATTTGCAAAGGCGCACATCCTACCCGGTATTGGGACGGCCGGCTGGCCAGCGCAGAAGCCTGGCCAGCCGGCCGGCATGGCGTCGTTCGACAAAGGCCAGTTGCGCCGGCATTTGCAGGCGGACCACAGTGCCGCCGGCTGGCGGCGACTGGACGGTGCAGGTGGCGCCGATGGCGGCGGCGCGCTCGCGCATGCCGACCAGGCCGAAGTGGCCGGGACGGGCTGGCAGGCCGGCCGCCGTGCCCGCAGCGCAGTCGGCCGGCAGTCCACGGCCGTCGTCGCGCACTTCCAGCAGGAAGGTGCGGGCGTCGTAGTCGAGCAGCAGGCGCACGGTGGAAGCTTCGGCGTGGCGCGCCGCATTGAACAGCGCTTCGCGCGCGATCGACAGCACTTCGCCATGCACCTGGGAGGGCATGGCGCGCGGGATGTGCTGCATTTCGAGCTGGAAGCGGCCCGGCAGCAGCACCGTGCCGTACTGGCGCAGCGCCTGCGCCAGTTCTTCCGGCTCGCCGCTGGCGCGCAAGTCCATGATGTAGTTGCGCCCCTCGGCCATCAGCTGGTCGGCCAGTTCCAGCGTCTGTTCCAGCTTGGCCTTTTCCTCGCTGCCGGGCGCCAGCCGCGCCGCCTGGCGGTCGAACAGCATGATCAGGCCCTGCACGCTTTGCAGCAGCGTGTCGTGCAGGCCGCGTGCGATGCGGCCCCGTTCGGCCAGGCGTTCCTGCAGCAGGTCCTGCATGCGCGCCGTCAGCTGGCGCACACGCAGTGCATACAGCGCCGCCAGGACCAGCACGCCGGCGCCCACCAGCAGGGCGGTGAACCAGCTGGTCTGGGTGAAGGTGGGCGGGATGTCCAGCTGCAGCGTGGCGCCTTCGCCGTTCCATACGCCGTCCTCGTTGGCGGCAATGACGCGGAAGCGGTAGCTGCCCGGCTGCAGGTTGGTATAAAAGGCTTCGCGCCGGCCCTGCACGTCCTGCCAGCCGCTGTCCACCCCTTCCAGCATATAGCTGAAGCGCACCCGCTCCGGCATCGACAGGCTGAGGGCCGTGAAGGCGATCTCCACGTCCTTGCTGCCCTGCGGCAGGCGCACCTCGGGCAGCGGCAGGTAGGAAGCGCCGCCCGAGCGCAGCGCGCGGATCTGCACCGCGGGCGCCAGGGGATTGCGTGCGATCTGCGCCGGGTCGATGCTGGCGACCTCGCTGGCGGTGGAGAACCACAGCCGGCCATCGCTGCCCTGCACCAGCGAGGGCAGGGGGCGGAACTGCTCGGCGCTGCCCAGCAAGCCGTCTTGCGCGTCGAAGCGTTCAAAACGCAGTGCCTCGCGCGCGCCGCCGGGTGCCAGCAGTCCTGCCACCTCGGGCGCCGCAATACGCGTAATGCCCTCCGAGCCATGCAGCCAGAGCTCGCCCTGCGCCGTGCGCGCCATGCCGGAGATGCCGCGCAGCGCCGCGTTCACCATGTGGAAGCCCGCTGCATCGAACCAGCCCACGCCGTACTCGCCGCCGGCCCACACGCGCGGGCCGTCCGCCAGCAGCGACAGCACGTTGCCAAGCTGGATGCCATCCGTCTCGTCGAATACGCGCGCCTTGCCGTGCTCGATGACGGCGACCCGGCTGGCAAGATAGGCAACCCACACGCGGCCTCGGGCATCGGTGGCGACGGCAGGCACGATGCCGTCCGGCAGGCCGGGCACGCCGCCATCCTTGCTCCAGTTGTTGCCGTCGGCGCGGAACAGGCCCTTGCGCGAGATCGACAGCCACATGCTGCCTTCGCCATCGAGCGTCATGGCTTGCACGTCGTGGCCCGCGTAGGCCGGCGGATGCGGATACCAGGACACCAGCCCGGACGGCGCGCGGCGCCAGCGTTCGTTGGCGTTGCCGATCCACAGCGCATCATCCGGAGCGCGGTAGCCGGCCGTCATCATATTGGCTTCGCGCCGCAGGCGCTGGCCATCGGCGCTGTAGCTGTAGACGGCGCCGGCCATATTGCCGATCACGATGCGGCCGTCGCTGTCGGCCAGTATGCCCGGGTGGTCCAGCACCGTATCGGTGGCCAGTACGCGCAGGCGGTTGCGGCGCAGCCGGTCCAGCCCGGACGAGGTGCCGATCCAGATATTGCCTTCGCGGTCTTCAAACCAGGTTTGCGGCAGCGATCCGCTGATGCCGTTCTCGCGCGTCAGCTGCTGCGTGGCGTCGCTGTTGCCTATGCTGCCGGCCGGCACCCGTTCCAGCGCGCCGCCTTTCAACAGCCACATGGTGCCGCTGCGGTCGAAATGGATGCCGTTGGCTGCCAGCGCCGGGCGTGGCGCCGGATTGGCGGGGGGCGCTTCCGTTTGCAGGCGATAGCCGCGATTGACGCCATCGGTGGCCCACATGCTGCCGTCCGGCCCTTCCGCCATGGCCATCAGGTCCAGGTAGGGCCAGGCGCGGCGGAAGGGCTGTTCGCCATCGCGCCAGTACACGCCGCCCTGCACCGATACCCATTGCCGCCCGTCGCGCGCAAACAGCACCTGGCGCAGCGGCCCGGCCGGCAGGCCGGTGTCGGGTGCGAGATGGATAAAGTGTGCGGCGCCCGGCTTGAGCTGGGCCAGTCCGCCGCTGGTGCACGCCCAGATGCTGCCGTCCGGCCCTTCGGTCAGGCTAAAGACGGCCGATGGCGGCAAGCCTTGCGCCGCGCCGTATTCGCGCACCTTGCCGCCCACCAGCGCGGTGATGCCGCCGAAGCGGTGGCCGATCCACAGGCCGCCGTCGCGCGTGGCCAGCAAACCCATGGTGCTGGCCGAGCGCAGGCGGTGCCCGGCCAGCGTTTCGACGCGCTCGAAGCGGGCGCCGTCGAAGCGCTGCAGGCCGCCCGGGGAGGAAATCCACAGCCAGCCATCCTGCGTCTGGGCGAACTTGACGACGTCGCTGGGGGCGCCTTGCAGGCCGGTCCAGGCGGTATGGGTGAAATCGGCGAGCAGGCGCGGCGGCGCTGCCTGCGCTGCCACGCCTGCTGCAAACAGGATGGCAGCGATCAGCGAGCGGGAAAACATCCCGTAAGTGTAGGCGATTTTCCGTCAGGCTATAAACGCGATAGTTCCGGGCCGCCCCTGGCACCGAGCCAGGTGGCGTCAAAGCGCTTGCGCGCGGCGGCGGCAGCAGCCTTGTCGCCGCGTTTCTCATAGACCTCGAGCAAGCCGCGCAAGGCCCAGCCATTGCTTGGCGTCTTGGCGAACGAGGCGCGGAAGGCCGCTTCCGCTTCTTCCAGCCGGCCGGCCTTCAGCAGCGCCGCACCGAGCGACTGGCGCACCGGGTAGTACCAGTAGGGCGGTTCGGTATAAGGCAAGGCATCCTGCGCCGCCACCGCCTGCGTGAACAGCTTGATTGCGCCGGGCAGTTCGCCTTTCGCTTCGGCCAGCTTGCCGGCGGCCACCAGGCGCGCGGTGCGCACGATGTCGGCGCCGGGCACGCCCCAATCGGCCAGCGGCTTGAAGTCGGCCTTCTGCTCGATGGCGGCGATGCTGTCGACTTCGCGCTGGCTGTCGTCCCACATGCCCTTGCGTGCAAAGCCGACCGCGCGCGCGTAATGCCACATCGCGCGCAGCAGCACGAACTCCTCGGCCGGCGGGGCAAGGCCCAGCAGCGTTTCCGGGCTGCTGAATTGCACGTGGGCGAAGTAGGGCGCGGCGCGCACCGGCTGCATCGCCGGGATTGCGCGCAACTGTTCGGGACTGATCGACTGCTCCAGCCGCCGCGTCGCTTGCAGGGTGGCCTTGCCGTCTCCGCCCATCAGCGCAGACACCATCGCGAAGTGGATGTTGTGCGGGTAATAGGCACCCTTGTACACCGGGTCGCTGGCGGCGCTACTGAAATATTTCTCATCGATGGCAATGGCATCAATATTCGCTTGCAGCGCGTCCTTGTACAGGCCCACGCGGTAGTAGATGTGCGAGGGCATGTGCACGATATGGCCTGCACCCGGGATCTGTTTTGCCAGCTGGCGCGCATAGGGCAGGGCTTTTTCGGGATGGGTCGACGCCTCCATCGCGTGGATGTAGTAGTGGATGGCGCCGGGGTGGCTGGGGTTGCGTTCCAGTACCCGCTCCAGCGCGTCGACCAGTTCCTGCGTGCGGCCTTTCGGGCTGGCGCCGCCGGCTTCCCAATAGTCCCAGGGCGACAAGTCCATCAACGCTTCGGCGAACAGCACCTGCACCGTGTCGTCGTTGGGGAAGTTGCGTGCGGCTTCGGCCATGGCGGCGGCGTAAGCCTGGTCCAGCGGCGCGCGCTCCGCTGGCGCCTGTGCGGCGTAACGCTTGTTTACGGCGCGCACCAGCGCCTGTTCTACCGGGCTGGCCGTGTTGGCTGCCGCCGCTGCGCGTTCGGCCGCCGCATAGGCCGGCGCCACCGTTTCCGGAAACATCGGCGCGTTGATGTTCGGGCCCAGCACCAGGGCCTCGCCCCAGTGGCACATGGCACACTGCGGGTCGGCTTGCTGCGCGGCGCGGAAGGCGCGTGCTGCTTCGGAATGGTTGAAGGAGAACAGCAGGCGCAAGCCCTGGTCGAAATAGGCCTGCGCGCGCGGGCTGCGCGTGGTGATCGAAAAATGCAGCTTGCCCAGGTCCTTGTACAGCGGCGGCGGGCTTTCCTCGCCGGCCTTGCGTGCCTGCTGTACCGGCTTGAATGGCGCGGTCTCGGTTGGTGCCGCCATTGCCAGCAAGAGCGGCCTGCCGCCGGCTGGATTGGCGCACAGGCCGCCATCCAGCAGCGGATCGAAGACCGGCTCGCGTACCGCCTGCGAGCCGGAGGGCAGGGCGCCGGCCGCCAGGCACAGCATCAAAGGCAGGGCACGGACGGTCGGCATGTTCGCTCTCCTGTTAGTGGTGCAGCGGCTTGCCGGTGGTTTTTCCTGTGGTAGCCGGCTGCAAGGCATGTTCCAGCTTGCTGGTGTCGTAGTATGCGCGCTGGGACACGACCTTATCATCGCGCATCTTGATCACGTGGACAAAGGGATTTTCATATTCGATGCCGGTGCTGCGTGCCATCCAGCGCGAATCGCCGGTGACGACCACCGTATCGCCTTCGGCCACCATGGTCTTAGGCTCCAGCATCAGGCACTGGACAGTCTCATTCAGCTTCATGAAGTACTCGGCTATCTCTTTCTTGCCGTGATAGGTCCCACCTATGGGCAGGTAGTCGGATTCCGGATTGATGAATTCGGCATCGTCGTAGTAGCGCTCAAGCAGGCCCTTGATGTCGCCTGCTGCAAACTGCTTGTATGCTTCACTAATGAGTTTTTTGGTGTCCATGACATCCCCCAAACACCGGCACCTGCAGCGGCATGCCGCAGGCTGCCGATCAGATAAGCCTAGTACGCAGGGGGCAGATGTCAAGCTCAGCGCGGGGCTGCAAATACCTGGGTCCAGTAAGCTGCCGGGTGCTTGCTTTGGCGGATGCTGGCGCCGGCGCCGAATTCGGTGAATTTCGGGTTCATCAGGTTGTGGCAGTGGCCCGGGCTGTTGATCCAGCCGGTCACCGCTTCCTGTGCAGTGACCTGGCCGCGCGAGATGTTTTCCCCGACGTGGCGCCAGCGGTAGCCGCGTGCTTCGACGCGCTGCGGCACCTCGTTGCCTTGCTTGTTCTTGTGGGCGAAGTAGCCTTGCTGCGCCATGTCCGCGCTATGCGCCTGTGCTGCTTCGGCCAGTTGCTGGTTCCAGGCCAGCGGCGGCGCGGCCTCCATCCAGGTGTCGCCGCATTGGCGCGCTTCGGCGCGGGCCGCGTTGGTGGCTTTGAAGACCTGCTGTGCGGCTTCGGCAGTATCGGGAATCAGCGTGACGGGGTTAGGCGCCGCCCTTGCCAGCACGATGGTCCATTCATTGCCTGTGCGGTGCGCGCCGATGTCGCGGTAGCGCGTGCTGCCCAGGGTTGCGCAATACGATTCGCGCAAGGCTTCGAAGGCGCTGCGGGCGTCGTTGGGGCCTTCCACGTTGACCGCGTCCGCCACTTCGGGGTCGTAGCCGGCGTTGTCCAAGGCGGCCAGCAGGATGGTGCCGGGCCGCAGCGCGATGCGCGACAGCACTGCCTTTGGCGCCAGCACCGGCACGGCAGGGCGCTGCTTGCCCTGGCAAGTGGCCGGGGCGGCGCGCCAGGCGTTGACCATGGCGGCCAGTTGGTCCGCATCGCCGGCCTGGGCGGCGGGGAGTTGCGCGGCACATGCGATTGCGAGAATGACAAGCCTCTTCATGCGGCCACTATACCTGCTCTGGTAAACTGCGGGCAACAAAGGAGTAAGACATGGTTTCGTTACAAGAACAATTGATGAAGGCTGGCCTGGTCGACAAGAAGAAGGTCAACAAGGTGCAGCAGGAAAAGTCCAAGCAGCACAAGGAAGAACTGCGCAGCGGCACCAAGGCCGTCGACCAGTCGCGCGAGGCGGCGCTCGAGCAGCAGCGCAAGGCCGCCGAACGTGCGCGCGAACTGAATGCGCAGCGCGATGCGGCGGCCACCCAGAAGGCCATCATGGCGCAGGTAGTCCAGATGGTGCAGCAGCACCGTCAGCCGAAGGGCAACGGCGACGTGGCCTACAACTTCACCATCGGCAGCAAGATCGAGCGCATCTACGTCTCGGACAAGGTGCAGCAGCACCTGGTCAATGGCCGCCTGGTGATCGTGGTGCTGGATGGCATGGCCGAACTGGTGCCGAAAGTGGTGGGCGAGAAGATCGCCGAGCGCGCGCCGGAAGTGGTGGTCGCGGTCAAGAAGGCCGCAAGCGAGCAGCCGGCGGAAGACGATCCTTACGCCGACTACAAAATCCCGGACGACTTTACCTGGTAAGCAGCACCCCGGCTTCGGCGGACACGGTGAACGGCACCGTTGCACCGCCATAGCCGGCCCAGTTGCGCAGGTCGAAGCTGCCGCCGCCCGACATGCGCTGGCCCTGCAGGTTCAGGTAAGTCAAAGGCTGCTTGGGTTTGCACACCTGCGGGATACCGACCGATTGCAGGAAGGTGACCGAGCCTGAGCCGACGCGCGTGCCCTTGCCGTCTTCCACCAGCAGCGCCGTCTCCACGTCGACCCCGATGCCGCGCGCCATGCCGGCCCAGCCATCGTTGACGATGCGCGCGATGAAGGCCACCAGGCGGCCCATGCGGTCGCGTGTGTCGAAGTGGGCGTCGGTAATCACGCTGCCCAGGTCGGGCAGCAGCAGGAAGTCGCGCTCCAGCGTCATGCGCTTGTCGAAGGGATCGGCCAGCGCCTCCGCCGACGTAATGCTGCCGTTCAGCGCAGCAAAGCCGAAGCGCCCCATCAGGGCCAGGCCGGCGCTGGTGCCGCCGATCGGGATCCTGCGTGCCGCCAGTTCCTGGATCGCGGCCTGCACCGGCGTGCCTTGCCAGAAGTTGATGTAATCGGACTGGTCACCGCCGGCGATGAACAATTCTTCCGCATTGCGGATGCGCTCGATCACGAAGGGATCGCTGGCGGCTTCGCGGCTCGGGATCACCAGCGTTTCCACCGATTGCGCGCCACCCATGGCGTAGATATAGGGATTGTAGGCGTCGGTGCCGCGGCTGCGGATCACGACGAAATTGCCGCCGCCGCCTTTCTGGATCATCCAGCTGAAGGCCGCGTCGACGTCCGGCCCTCCGCCCATCAGCACCAGGCTGGGTTTTTTGGGCTGCGGCAGGACGGCGTTGGTGGGGTCGCCCACCGCGTAATACTGGTAAGGCTTGCCGGCGTGGGCGGGTGCTGCCAGCGCGGCGGCCAGCAACAGGAAGACAGCAAACAAGCGGTGGAGGCGTACCATGGCGATGCTCCCGGGCTAGGTGAATCCTGCCCGGCCATTGTACGCCCCTCACTTGCAGGAATTTACCCGCGCGCAGGAATTTTCAGGCCGCGCGCCACAGCCGGGCGGTCGACAAAGGCGCCCAGCACACGGCGCACGTTGGCGAATTTCTCGAAGCCAACCAAATCGCCGGCACCGTAATACTCCACAAGGTTGCGCACCCACGGGAAGATCGCGATATCGGCAATGGTGAACTGCTCGCCCATGATCCATTTGCGGCCTTCAAGGCGCTGGTCCAGCACGGCGAGCAGGCGCGCCGATTCGTTGATGTAGCGGTCGCGCGGACGCTTGTCCTCGTATTCCCTGCCGGCGAATTTGTGGAAGAAGCCCACCTGGCCGAACATCGGGCCGATGCCGCCCATCTGGAACATCACCCACTGGATGGTCTCGTAGCGCGCCGCTGCATCCTGCGGAATCAGCTTGCCGGTCTTTTCCGCCAGGTAGAGCAGGATCGCGCCCGATTCGAACAGCGGCAGCGGTTTGCCGCCCGGGCCGTCGGGATCGATGATGGCCGGGATTTTGTTGTTCGGGTTCAGCGACAGGAATTCCGGCGACATCTGGTCGTTGGTCTCGAAGCTGACCAGGTGCGGTTCGTAGGGCAGGCCTGTTTCTTCCAGCATGATCGATACCTTGACGCCGTTCGGCGTAGGCAGGGAATACAGCTGCAGGCGTTCAGGATGCTGGGCGGGCCATTTGGCGTTGATAGGGAAGTCGGTAATGCCAGTCATGCTCAATCTCTCTTGGGTTGGACAATGAATCGCGATTATGGAGCATTCCGGTTTTTCATGCCCGGGGCGGGTTATTATTGTCAAGCAATTAAGTTTGCGAATACTGAAAACTAGGAGACAAGATGAGACAGCAAGTTTTATCCCGTATTCTGACGTTGATCCCTTTCGCCTTGCTGGCAGCCTGCGGCAACAGCAGCGATGACACTCCCGCGCCGCCCGCCATCACACCCATCACCGGCATTAATTACGTCGCCTCGATCCGCTACACCTCCTACGGGGTACCGCACATCAAGGCGGAAACCTTCAAGGGCGCCGGCTATGGTTATGGCTATGCCTTCGCCAAGGAGAATATCTGCCTGTATGCGGAAGAACTGGTGACGCTGCATGGCGAGCGCGCGAAGTACTTCGGCGGCGCCGGCGGCTACCTCGGCCAACTGGGCGACACCTTCGGCAATATCGATTCCGATTTCTTCTACAAGCTGCAGTTCACGCCTGCGCTGGCGGCAAAGATCAAGGCTGCTTCCAGCCAGGATGCGCAAGAGCTGACCTCCGGTTTCGTCGCGGGTTACAACCGCTACCTGAAAGAGACCCCGCTCGCCAGCCTGCCGGCGGCCTGCAACAACGCCGCCTGGGTGCAGCCGATGACGGAGGACGACGCCTACCTGCGCTTTGCGCAAGCGGCAATGGCGGGCAGCTCGCTGGCCTTCATCAAGCAGATCGGCTCTGCGCAGCCGCCGAAAACCGCCACCGCCGCGCTGCTCAAGCGCAGCAAGCCGCGCCTGCTGGCAGCTTCCGATTACGCCAATTCTTCGATCGCCAAGGGCCTGCAGGCGCTCCAGGAGCACACCATCGGCTCCAACGGCTTTGGCCTGGGCAAGGAGGTGACGCAGTCCGGCAAGGGCATGGTGTTCGGCAATCCGCACTTCCCGTGGTGGGGCGCGCTGCGCCTGAACCAGCTGCACCTGACCGTCACCGGCAAGGGTTATGACGTGTATGGCGCCACGCTGCTGGGCGTGCCGCTGCCGCTGATCGGCTTTAACGACAAGGTGGCCTGGACCCATACCTTCTCGACCGACAACCGCTTCACCTTGCGCTACCTGGCGCTCGACCCAAGCAACCCGACGCGCTACATCAAAGATGGCAAGCCGGTGGCGATGACGGCGGTGCCGCTGACGATCAGCGTCAAAGGCGCCGACGGGGCGGTGACGCCACTGTCGCGCACCCTGTACACCACCGAGTTCGGCCCGATGCTGATGGACAGCTCCTTCGCCTGGGGTACTTCATCGGCGTTTGCGATCCAGGACGCCAACTTGGCCAACTACAAGCTGATCGACCAGGTCATCCTGAACGGCAAGGCAAGCAGCGTGGACGAGTTGCGCTCCGCGGCTTCCACTTTCGTCGCCATGCCATGGGTGAACACCATGGCGGCCGACCGCGCTGGCGACACTTTGTACGGCAACTTCTCGGTGGCCGCCAATGTGCAGAATGCGCAACTGGCCGGCTGCGTTCCCGGTGCGGCACAGGGCGCGCCGTTCCAGGACATCATGGCCACCACCGGCGTGGTGGTGATGGCCGGCACGTCGTCGGCCTGCGACTGGTCGGGAGCAATCGGCGCCGCGCAGCGGCCGTGGGTCAAGCGCAGCGATTACATCCTGAATGCCAACGACAGTCACTGGTGGCCGTCCGCCAGCACCTTCCTCACCGGCTATCCGAAAATCATCGCGACCGGCCCGAACCTGGAAGGCGCGCCGCAGAACAACCGCACCCGCACCGGCCACGCCATCGTGCGCGACCGCCTGGCCAGTGCGGACGGCCTGCCGGGCAATCGCTTCACGATGGCCAACCTGCAGCAGATCTACCTGCAGGCGCGCTTCTTCAAGGCGCAGAAATGGCTGCCGGAATTCACTGCCGCCTGCCTGGCCTCGAGCACCGCGACGGCGGCGGCCAAGGATGCCTGCTCGGTGCTGCAAGCGTGGGACAAGACCCATGCGCCAGGCAGCGCAGGCGCCATCCTGTTCTTCGAGCTGTATGCGGCGCTGGGTGAATTGAATGCGGCATCTTGGTGGAGCGTGCCTTACAACCCCGCTGACCCGCTTGAAACGCCGCGTGGCGCCGCCGGCATTCCGGCCGCCATGGCGAAGCTGGAAGCCCTGGTTGCCAGCAGCCAGTTCGATACTGCGGCAAAACGCCGTACACGCCCGGAGGAAGTGCAATCCATTTCGCGCCCCGATGGCAGTCTGGCGGTGCCGGGCGGCCGTTACACCTTCATGAACTGGCGCGGCGTGAAGAACCAGATCTATCCGGGCATCTGGATTTATACGGCCGATTCGAAAACCAATGCCGGCGCCTACGGCAACAGCTACATCCAGTTCGTGACCTGGGACGATAGCGGGCCGGTGGCGGAGGGCATCCTCACCTACGGCCAGTCCTCGAACCCGGACAGCCCGCACTTCAACGACGAGACCAAGCTCTACGTCAAAGGCCAGTGGATCAAGCTGCCGTACACCGAAGCCCAGATCACTTCCGACCCGGGCTACAAGCTGGTCGAGATCTCGGAGTAGGCGGCTTATTCTGGCTTGCCAGGCGGCTCCCAAGGGTTATAAACGGAGACGCCTGCGGCTTGATAGGGGCCTACGTCGCGCGATGCCACAATGAACTTGCGCGAGGCGGCTATTGCGGCAATGTATCCGTCCGGCGTAGGGAAGCCACGACCAGATGATTTTGCAGCTGTAGCAAGTTCTGCATAATGCCGAGCGGCTTCAATATCGAAGGAAAGGATGCGGCCCCGGAACAGGGTAATCAGGCCGTCCAGCGCTGCGGTCAAGGCTTCTTTGCGCCGACCGGTCGGCAGTGCGCGTATGCCAAACAAAAGCTCCGCGAGCGTAATGCTGGACAAGTAAAGGGTTTCGGCCGCTTGATTGTCCAACCATGTTTTCACAGCGGGGTGTGGCGCCGCTTTCATCGCCTCGGAAACCACGTTGGTATCGAGGACGATCATTCGAAAGTTAAAGGCACAGCAGGTTCTTTGTCCCGGGATCGAACAATTGCTTCGATCTCGCTATCGGTAATGCCGACTTCGCGGCCAAGCGCTGACAAGGCCTCGCCCATGCGAAGCCGGGCTTCCGGTTTTACCGCACTGGCCAGAATCTCGCGTACCTCAGCCTCTGTGCTGCGTCCGTTCTCAGCGGCCCTGACGCGCAGCGCACGATGAACCTCATCTGGAAGGTTGCGAATCGTTATCATTGCCATCGAAGTCGCTCCGGCAAATATGCATTCAATGCATTCATCCTATACAGTTGGATGCATGCTTGCAAGCGCCAACGGTGCGTGACCTCAGGTGGAGCGGCGTGCAGCGCGGCAGGCTTCGAGCTGGGTGCGCAGTTCGGAGGCTTCGGCCAGGTAGTTGTCGCGCGCCGTGGTGGCGCCGACCAGTTCCATTTCTGCCGCCAGCTTGGCGTCGGACAGCGTGGCTGCAATGGCTACGCTGCGTTCGAGCTGGCCGCGCAGGTCGGCGATCTGGGCATCCTTGCCTTCGATCGCCAACTGGTCCTTGGCCTTGCCGACCAGGGCGTCGGCAGCGATATTGCGCGCGTTGCGCAATTCCCCGTTCAGGCGCGTGATCTGGTCTTCGTTTTCTTCCAGCGTGGCGTGGGCGGCTGCCAGTTGCGCACGCAGGTCTTCGATCTCGCTGCGCAGGGGGCTGCCAACCTGTTGGGCGGCTTGCTGCACCCAGCTGCTGAGCGCAGCCGTGACTGATTCGGGAATTTCCAGCTGCGGGATGTCTTGCTCTGCCATGTCCGGCTCCGGTGAGGTGTCCACAATCCAGACACGATACCGAACGATTTGCCGCAGGGCAATGGATGAAAGGAAACTGAAAGCTGTTGTTTGCTATCCTGAAATTTGCTTCTTGGTAACAATCCAAGGGTAACAAAATAATAGGGAGACAATCATGAGTTGGTTCTACCACCTGAAGATCGGGAAGAAGCTGCTATGCGCCTTCAGCCTGGTCATCGCATTCACCTGTGTGATGGGCTTGTTCTCCATCGTCGAACTGGTCAAGGTCAGCAAATCTTCAACCGATATCGCCACCAACTGGCTGCCCGCAGTGCGCTATGTGGGACAGGTGCAGACTTCGCTGGCGCGCTACCGCATTTCTGAGGCCAGCCACATCCTGGTGGATGAAGGCGACGAAATGACCACCATCGAAAAATCCATGGCAAGCCGCCTGGAGACCATGCGCAAGCAACAGGAAGCGCTGGCCGCGTTGGTGACTGATGCCGAAGAGTCACGTATTTACGCCGAACTGAAACAGGACGTCGATGCCTACCTGGCGCAGAGCACAAAACTGGTCGCGCTGTCGCGGGCAGGCAACAAGGAGGAAGCGCGCGTGCTGTTCCGTGGTGCTTCCAACAAGATTTACCGCAAGCTCAATGAGCAATTCGAGGCGCTGTCGAAATATAACGACGAAGGGAGCAGCGGTTCCGAGAAAGCCGCAGCAGAACGTTTCGACATGTCGCGCAAGCTGATCATTGGCATGCTGGCCGCGCTGGTGGTGATTGGCGTGCTGCTGGCGCTCTGGGTGGCGCGCATCGTGGCCACGCCGTTGAATGAAGCCGTGGTGGTGGCGCAGCGCGTGGCGGGTGGCGACCTGACCGCGAATATCCAGGTCAATTCACGCGATGAAACCGGCGCGCTGATGCACTCGCTGCGCGAGATGAATGGCAGCCTGGCGCACGTGGTGGGCCAGGTGCGCGGCGGCACGGACGCCATTGCGACTGCGTCGGCGCAAATCGCCAGCGGCAACCTGGACCTGTCGGCCCGCACCGAAAGCCAGGCCAGTTCGCTGGAAGAAACCGCGTCGGCCATGGAAGAACTGACTTCCACCGTGCGCCAGAATGCCGACAATGCGCGCGAAGCCAACCAGCTGGCGCAGTCGGCATGGAACGTCGCCAGCGATGGCGGCAAGGTAGTGCAGCAGGTAATCCTGACGATGGAAAACATCAGCGCCGCTTCCGGCAAGATCGTCGACATCATTGCGGTGATCGACGGCATTGCGTTCCAGACCAATATCCTGGCGCTGAATGCCGCAGTGGAAGCAGCGCGCGCCGGCGAGCAGGGTCGCGGCTTTGCCGTCGTGGCATCGGAGGTGCGCAACCTGGCCCAGCGCAGTGCCATGGCGGCCAAGGAAATCAAACAGTTGATTGACGACTCGGCGCTGCAGGTGAATTCCGGCACCCAGCTGGTGCAGCAGGCCGGCAGCACCATGGAGCAGGTGCTGGCCAGCGTGCGCCGCGTCAGCGACGTGGTGGCGGAAATCTCGGTCGCCAGCGCCGAGCAGAGCACCGGCATCGATGAAGTCAACCGTGCCATTGGCCAGATGGACGAAGTCACGCAGCAGAACGCCGCCCTGGTGGAGCAGGCCGCCGCCGCAGCCGGTGCGCTGCAGGACCAGGCCGCGCAACTGGCAGGTGTGGTCAGCCAGTTCCGCCTGGCCGGCATGCCGGGCCGGCAACTGGCACTGCGCTGAATTTGCGGCTGCGCGTGCGAGGGCCACTTTCAGCTGGATTCAACGGCTCTGTCGGTCTTGGGACCTGGCCGTCACGGCCAGACCTCAGCGCCATTCCATCTGGTTCCCCAAGCGAGATTAATTGAACACATACGCCTGCGGGTGGCTTGTTTATGGTTATCCCGGATTGCCGGGATAACCAGTTGCAAACGCAAGAGAGCTATTGTGTTTGTGTGACCAAACCCCTTAACGAATCCGCTGCTCTCGTGTCATGGCATATAACGGGGTGCTGTTAATTTGTTAAACCGATGGCCTTCAGAATATAAGGGGCAACATACCTGGAACCGTCAGAATTAAGATGGCCTCTATCTCTGTAAAGTAGCACTCCATTTTTCTCCAGGTGGCAACGTCCACCATCACATAGCGGCAATGACAGGTCATAGGCCGAAATTGTTGGATAATTTTTCAGGACCGCGTTCGCAATCGATTTATATTTGGAAAAAGGCGCAAGAGAATCAAATTCGGTTTGTGGAAACGCACACTTGTTTGACCTGTTTGAAATCTTAACTGGACGTTGAACGCAGAGTGATGGCTCAAAAGGCAGAAAGGGGTTATCAAAAAGAACAAATACCTTCTTGTCCGCCTTGGTAAGCAGATCAAATGTCCTTGTCATGCCGTCTTTAAGTATGGCATCCATGTCCTTGTTTTTAAGATTGGACATGTCTTTAATATCGCCCAGCGAACACATCGGGTTATACGCCAGAATCACCGTTTTTATCTTCTCATCGCGAACAATATAATCGTAGGCGGAGTTGATCAGCTTGTAGTTATTCTCTCTGATACGCTTAATGTTGGGGTCATCAACAGAAGTTGCGCTCGCGATATTCAGGTATGGAGCCGCACAGCTAGCTGCAAAGACCGCAATTCCGTCATTAACGCCGACTTGCTCGCTCATTCCAACATAAAGATGCCCAGCGTGTGAGTCGCCTATGATTGCGATAGTATTGCCTTGCGGCTTTTGCAGCCTGCACGGATTATCGTTGATCTTTTCCCATTCTGGGAAGTAGGAACTACAATTGATACTTGCTTGCTTTGCGTCGGCGGCAGCTTGGATATTTTTAGACTCCGAGCCGGCCTGAAGACGAAAAGCGAATCCATCCCGTTTGAAAGTGTTATGGCCCAACAACCCGACAACAGCCATGAGCACAAGAAGCACGCCCATCTTGAACTTCCCGCCACTGCTTAGGCGAATAGGACGCTCAACAACCTTATATGTAAGCCAGGCAAGCACAATCGCTAGCACTACAGCCATTACACGTACAGTTATGGTTGGCATCTCACCTTCCACAATCCGGGCAAACGACAGCAACGGCCAATGCCACAAGTAAAGTGGGAAGCTGATCAAGCCAAACCAAACCGCAATCTTGCTCGATAGTATCGTGCGATTAATCCAAGCCTTATGACCTGCCAAGATAATGAGCACGGCGCCCAACACAGGGATGGCCGCCCAATTCCCAGGGAAGCTTGTATTTTTGGTGATTCGCCAAAAGCCATAGGCTAACAGCAAGCAGCCGATAAACGAAATGATGCTCGACAAAATTTTTTCATCGGCTTTTGCGGTGTCTCGACGGAAAAATTTAGTAAGCCAGCCATCAATCCGCAACTTGTAGCGGATGAACGTATCTTTTTTATAGAGGGTGAGCCAAGCTAAGATACTGCCGCACAACAGCTCCCAGAATCTCGTTTGCGGAGAATAAAAGGTTGCTACTGCGTCCTTTGTCACGCCTCTAATGTTGAGATAAAAAGAAGCAATAGCAACCAGGATGGTGAGAGCAAGCAGATTGAACTTTCTCTTCCAAACCAGCCACAAGACCAAAGGCCAGACAATATAAAATTGCTCTTCAATACCTAAGCTCCACAGGTGTAACAGGGGCTTGGTTTCTGCGGAATTATCAAAGTAGCCGGCCTCGCTCCATAATACAAGATTGGAAACAAAACCGGTTCCAGCGGCTATGTGTTTGCCTAATTGTTTGTACTCTTCAGCAAGAAGAGTAAACCATCCCAAAGTATAACTGGCGACAAGAACAAGCAACAACGCCGGAAAGATTCGCTTTACACGTCGTGCGTAGAACTCGGCGAAGCTGAATGTTCCTCGATCAAGGTTCTCAAAAATAATTGTGGAAATCAGAAAACCTGAGATAACGAAGAACACATCGACACCGATGAAGCCGCCCTTGATCCACGCCGGAAAAGCGTGAAACGCAACTACAGACAGAACAGCGACTGCTCTTAGGCCGTCAATATCGGGGCGATACTTTGGGTGTGACAGATGGGGAATCGGTGTTGTCATTTGAGCGAGGTTCTTTGTCGCTGAGACTAGGCAAGCCCGAGCGAGGGGGAGAATTCAAAAGCCAAGGATTATATCTTTAAAAGACAGCCGCCAGTACAACTGTGCGGCATCGAGAATCCTGGCCCGACATGAGGCGCTTGCCCACGAACTTGAGCTGACGAAGCAAGAGGGAGCCGGCGCAGTACTGTCAAAGTCGCGCCTCCCGCTAATCCGCGATGTACCTTTTTATTTTCATTTCGGGAACGCAGAAGGACGTCGTGACATCCAATGTCATGAAAACAGCCAAAACGGGAAAAGCAATGAACGACCTAGCCGCATTCGAACAGCTGATGCGCCGCCACAACCGCGCACTCTATCGCACGGCACGCAGCATCGTGAAGGACGACGCGGAAGCGGAAGACGTGCTGCAGGAAGCCTACCTGCTCGCTTTCCGCGCGATGGAAAGCTTCCGCGGCGATTCCAGCATGTCGACCTGGCTGACCCGGATTGTCATCAACGAAGCAATCGCCCGTTCGCGCAAGAAGGGCCGCAGCGCCGAGATCATCCAGTTTGACGGAGAGGCAGCATTGGACGAACACCTCGAACAACCGGAACAGGCGCTGTTGCGCAGCGAGGCGCGGCGCCTGATCGAGCAGAAGATCGACGAACTGCCCGACGGTTTTCGCACGGTGTTCGTCCTGCGCGCGCTGGAGGAAATGACGGTGGAGGAAACCGCTGCCTGCCTCGACATCCCGGAAGCGACCGTGCGCACGCGCTACTTCCGCGCCCGAGGCTTGCTGCGCGAAGCCTTGTCGCGCGAACTCGATGTCGCGCTGGAGGACGCGTTTGCCTTCGACGGCGCACGCTGCGACCGTATCGTCGCCAACGTCCTGCAACGCCTGCAAAACTAGCCACCCACAACATGGAGAAAATCATGTCCTTCCTGAACCGCCGCTACTTCCTCTCCAAATCGGGCCTGCTGCTGTCCGGCGCCGCCGTGGCGCTGCTGGCGGGCGAAGATGCGCTTGCCGCCAAAAGCGACAAGTCGACCGGCGAAGACCTGCGCATCCTGAACACGGCGCTCGGCGCCGAACTCGAAGCCATTGCCGCTTACCAGCTGGGCGCGGAGAGCGGCTTGCTGCAAAAGCCCGTGCTCGACCTGGCCGTGACTTTCCAGGGCCACCACAAGGAGCACGCCGACATCCTGGCCAGGACCATTGGCAAGCTTGGCGGCAAGGCCGTTAGCGCGAAGGCGAAGTACACCTTCCCGACCGAGAACCTGAAATCGCAGGCGGACGTGCTGCGTTTTGCCGCCGCGCTGGAAAAGGGCGCAGTCAGCGCCTATCTCGGCGCCGTGCCGCTGTTCGGCAACCGCGAGTTGGCCAAGGCCGCCGCCAGCATCCTGGGCGACGAGGCGATGCACTGGGCAGTGCTGCGCAACGCGCTCGGCGAAGCGCCGGTGCCCTCTGCCTTCATGTCATGAGAGGCGTGTTGGCCGCGCTGGCGCTGGCGTGCGCCCTGGCACTGGCCGCACCATCCGCCAGCGTGGCGGCCGGCAAGGCGGTCTACGAGCGCTGCCTCGCCTGCCACGCGCTGGCATACGACCGCACCGGGCCACGCCACTGCGGCCTGTTCGGCCGCCGCGCGGGCAGCATTGCGGGTTTTCCTTATTCGGAGGCGATGCGGCGCTCGCGCATCGTCTGGAGCGAAAAGACGCTGAACCTGTTCCTGGCCGACCCGCTGAAAACCGTGCCAGGCACCAGCATGGGCTATGCCGGCGTCAAGGACGGCACCGAGCGCGCCAACCTGATCGCCTACCTGAAGCAGGCCTGCCAATAAATCTGAAGGCAACCGGTTTTGCGGTATCCTCGGTGCATGACCGATGCATTAGAGCGCTTGCCGGAGCTGTTACTGGATGCCGTCTTCATGGTGGACGAGGGCGGGCGTATCGTGTTCGTCAATCCCGCTTGCCGGGCGATATTCGGTTATGCGCCGGAAGAAATGATCGGCCGCGTCATCCTTGACTTCATCCATCCCGACGACAAGGCCCGCACTGTGGCGGAAATGGGACATGTACTGAACGGGCATCCCCGGCTCGGTTTCGAGAACCGCTACCTGCGCAAGGACGGCAGCGTGGCCCACATCATGTGGACCGCACGCTGGTCGGAGCGGGACCGGCTGCGCATTGGCGTGGCGCGCGACATCAGTGAGCGCAAACTTGCCGAGCAGCGCCAGGCCGGCATGCTGGCGCTGGCCACCGCAGCCCACGGCGCGGAAACGCTGCCCGAACTGTTTGGCGCCTTCGAGCAGATCCTGCAAGGCCTGCTGCCGCTGCGCGGCATGGCCGTGGTGCTGCAGCCGGGCGAACGCCAGGCGTATGCCAGCACGCCATCGGGCGCTGCCCCGCCGGATGTGACCGGCTGGCACCACGTCAGCCTGTCGGCCTCCGGCATCGCGTTCGGCGAAATGCGGCTGGACCTGGGCCGCCACGGCGCGCTGTCGGCCAAGGAAATCGATTTGCTGGAATTTACCGCCGGCCAGGCCGGCGCCGTCATTGAAAGGCTGGCGCTGCATGCCGACCTGGCCCACGCCGCGCGCTACGACGAGCTGACCGGCCTGCCCAACCGGCGCCTGTTCCACGACCGCATCCTGTCGGCCATTGCACGCTGCCGCCGCGGCCAGTCGCGCGGCGCGCTGCTGTTCATCGACCTGGACGACTTCAAGCAGGTCAACGACGAGTACGGCCATGTGGTGGGCGACCAGCTGTTGCATGCCATCGCCCGCCGCATCACTTCCTGCGTGCGCGAAGCCGACACCGTGGCGCGCATCGGCGGCGACGAATTTGTCGCCCTGCTGGAAAACGTGGCCGGCCATGCCCAGGCCGAAGCCCTGGCCAGCAAGATCCGGCAAGTGATTTCCACTCCGCTGGTGCTGGCCGGGCACACCCTGCAGCCGCACGCCAGCATCGGCATCGCCCTCTATCCCGAACACGGGGAAGTCATCGACCAGCTGATGCGGCATGCCGACCAGGCCATGTACGCATCGAAGGCCGCACGCAAGGCCCAGCACGCAAGTCCCTAACAGGGCACGCCCCGGCTACAGCGCTGGGTTATCATAGCGCTTTGGCTGCAAATCAAGATTAATATTCGGGAAACTGCATTAAAGTTTCTTTTTGTGCCCATAAAATAAAGGTGATTTGTAATAGGGCATCTGCCGGGCGCCTTTATTCTCTAGAATCGCGGATGTCTTGAATTAGCCCGGGCTGTAAACAGTGGAGGACGGTTGGTGACCCAACTTTGCATGGAAGATGTTGGAGCACCGCTGGGCATGGAGCGCGTGGGCCCGAAAGTGGCGATCTTGTTGGGCACATACCGCGGCCAACAGTATCTTGCGGAACAGCTCAATTCATTTGCGACCCAAACTCACTCCAACTGGGAGGTGTGGGCATCGGATGACGGCTCGACAGATGACACCTTGGCAATTCTTGAGCGGTTCAAAGCTGAGTGGCCGGGCGGCCGCCTGTCGATTCATGCAGGGCCGGCAAAAGGGTTTGTTTCAAACTTCCTTGCATTGACGTGCAACACAAGTATCAAGGCGGACTATTACGCTTATTCTGACCAGGATGATATCTGGGAGTGCGATAAGCTCGAACGTGCCTTGCAGTGGATTGAAAGCGTTCCGGCCCATATTCCGGCCTTGTATTGCGCACGTACCAGGCTGGTTGATTCCCATAACCGGGAAGTCGGTCTTTCACCATTATTTGGCAACCCCCGCTTTGCCAATGCTTTGGTACAGAGTATAGCCGGCGGCAATACAATGGTTTTCAATAATGCTGCGCGCGAACTGCTGCAGCAAGCCGGGGCGCAACTGCCGGTGGTTTTCCATGACTGGTGGGCCTATTTGGCGGTGACGGGGTGTGGCGGCAAGGTCTTTTACGACCTGGTGCCGACCCTGCGCTACCGTCAGCATGAGGCAAACGTGGTTGGGGTCAATGCAAGCTGGGGCGCACGCTTTCAGCGCTTGCGCAAATTGTGGCAGGGTCAGCACAGGCAATGGAACGCCGACAATATTGCGGCGCTTCGCAAACTGGAAAACCAGCTGACGCCGGAAAACAGGGAAATATTGAATCATTTTGCCAGCGCCCGGGAAAAGAGCTTGATACCGCGCCTGGTCCATCTTGGCCGCAGTGGCGTCAGCCGGCAAACCCGCCTTGGCAATATCGGCCTGATTGCGGCTGCCATCTTTAATAAACTATAACCAGACGGCGCAATTTCATGAACATTCTCGTAACAGGCGGTGCCGGCTATATTGGGTCCCACACTTGCGTCGAATTGCTGGCGGCGGGGCACACGATTGTTGTCTTTGATAATTTCAGCAACAGCCACCCGGAATCGCTGGCCCGCATCGAACGGATCACCGGACAGAAACCCATCCTGGTCGAAGGGGACATCCGTGACCAGGCCGCCATCGAACAAGCCCTGCGCCACTATCAGTGTGATGCAGTCATTCATTTTGCCGGCCTGAAAGCGGTCGGCGAGTCGGTCGAGAAACCGCTTGCCTATTACGACTGCAATGTAATCGGTACCCATCGCCTGTTGGCGGCGATGCAGGGGTGCGGCGTGCGCACCCTGGTCTTCAGTTCCTCGGCAACCGTCTATGGCGAGCCCCAGCGCCTGCCGCTGACCGAAGACCATCCGCTGTCGGCGACGAATCCTTACGGCCGCAGCAAGCTGTTTATTGAAGACATGCTGCGCGACGTGTACCGCGCCGATCCAACTTGGCGCATTGCAATCCTGCGTTACTTCAACCCTGTGGGCGCCCATGAAAGCGGGCTGATCGGCGAAAATCCCCAGGGCATCCCCAACAACCTGATGCCATTCGTGGCGCAGGTGGCGGTGGGCCGGCGCGATTTCCTGAATGTCTGGGGCAATGACTACCCGACCGTTGACGGCACCGGCGTGCGCGACTACATCCATGTAGTCGACCTTGCTTTGGGGCACCTGAAAGCCCTGCAGCGGCTCGATACGCCACAGTGCTCGGAAATCAACCTGGGCACCGGAAACGGGTATAGCGTGCTGGAGGTGGTAAAGGCATTCGAACAAGCCAGCGGGCAGGCGATCCCGTATCGAATTTCGCCGCGCCGTGCCGGCGACGTGGCGGCGTGCTATGCCGATCCTGCGCGGGCCGCCCGCCAACTGGATTGGCGGGCACAACGTGGTATCGAAGTAATGTGCCGCGACCATTGGAACTGGCAAAAGCAAAACCCCAACGGCTACGAATGAAGGGCGGATTGCCGCGCTTTTTTTCCGGCAATACCAAAAATGTTATTATATTGGCCATTTTAATGCCCATCGGTAATTGATTATTCGGGAATCTCTGACAATGAATCAAATAAAAAAAGCAGTATTTCCAATTGCAGGACTGGGAACCCGCTTCCTTCCTGCGACCAAGGCATCCGCAAAAGAAATGCTGCCGGTTGTAGACAAGCCGCTGATCCAGTACGCGGTTGAGGAGGCTTATGCTGCGGGGATTCGGCACATGATTTTTGTAACTGGCCGTACCAAGCGCAGCGTGGAAGACCACTTCGATACCGCCTATGAATTGGAAAACGAGCTTGAGCTGGCGGGCAAAACCGCCTTGTTGAATATCGCCCGCAGCATCGCGCCGGAAGACATGATCTGTACCTACGTGCGCCAGCCGCGCGCCCTGGGGCTCGGCCATGCTGTCTTGTGTGCCAAAGAGCTCGTTGGCAACGAGGCCTTTGCGGTGCTGCTGGCTGACGACTTGATGGTGGGCAAGCCGCCGATCATGGCGCAGATGGTTGAACAGTTCTCCGACTGGCGGGCAAGCATTCTGGCCGTGCAAGATGTACCTCGGGAAGAAACCAAGCGCTACGGGATCGTCAGCGCCGAGGTGGTCGCGGAAGACGTGGTGAATGTGACCGGAATTGTCGAAAAGCCAACTCCGGAAGCGGCGCCCAGCACGCTGGCAGTTGCCGGGCGCTATATCCTGACTCCAGGGATTTTCAAGGAGCTGGAGAATCTTCCGCGCGGCGTTGGCGGTGAAATCCAGCTGACCGATGGCATTGCCAATCTCTTGCGCCGCGAAAAGGTGTTTGCTTATCGCTACAAAGGTGCACGTTATGACTGCGGCAGCAAATTAGGTTTTTTGCAAGCCACAGTAGATCTGGGGGCGCATCACGAAGAGATCGGCGCGGAGTTTTCGGCGTGGCTGGAGCAGCGTAGCCCAAACCGGTAGGCGCGCCCTGCTGGCCGATACATGTACCAAGATGTTAGAATATTCGCCAATTTTTGAGTGTGCGTGCAGAATGCTTGCGCTGGTTTTAAGAGGGCCCGTCAGGGCCGTTCTGCGTTAACCGGTTTAATTTGTGGCAAAAGAATTATGTTTGGTGACTAAAAGGCAGCCGCCAAGCGAAGAGGCTTTTTATTATGCAAGCTAACGATGTGTTGCCTAAGGTGGCGGTTCTGCTTTGTACGTATCACGGGCAGCAATATTTGTCCGAGCAACTCGATTCCATCGAAGGGCAGACACACGGCAACTGGGAGGTTTGGGCATCCGATGACGGTTCGGAAGACGATACCCATACGATCCTGGAGCGGTACCGGTCGAAATGGGGGGAAGAGCGAATCTCCATCCATTACGGCCCGGCGGAAGGTTTTGTTTCCAATTTCCTGTCCCTGGTGTGCAAGGCTGACATCCAGGCCGAATGCTATGCGTTTTCGGACCAGGATGATATTTGGGAACCAGATAAACTGCAGCGCGCGGTCGAATGGTTGAGCAGTGTCCCGAAGGATGTTCCAGCGCTGTATTGCTCGCGAACCCGGCTGGTCGATGCCGAGAATCGCGACCTGGGCCTGTCGCCGCTGTTCTCCAGGCCGCCAAGTTTTGGCAATGCATTGATTCAAAATATTGGTGGCGCCAACACCATGGTCTTTAACGACGCGGCACGGCGCCTGATACGTGAGGTAGGCGAGAATGTCGAGGTAGTTTCGCACGACAGTTGGACCTATATGGTGGTGACCGGTTGCGGTGGCAAGGTCAAGTACGATGCCTATCCATCCCTGCGTTATCGCCAGCATGGCAACAATGTCGTGGGCACCAATTCGACCTGGGCGGCGCGCCGGGTACGCATCCGCATGTTATGGCAAGGCCATCTGCGCACCTGGAACGACCGCCATTTGGTAGCATTGCAGCGATTGCATTCCCATCTCACGCCGGAAAGCCGATATACCCTTGAACTGTTGGCACGGGCGCGCAAGCGTTCGCTCGTCCCACGCTTGATTGGATTGAAAAAATCCGGCATTTATCGCCAAACCTTGCTGGGCAATCTTGGCCTGCTTGCAGCGGCAATTTTTAAGAAGATTTGATAATATGACAATTTTTGTAACCGGGGGAGCCGGCTTTATCGGCAGTAATTTCGTTCTTGACTGGCTCGCGCAATCCAACGAGACCGTCGTCAATATCGATAAACTGACTTACGCCGGTAACCTGGACAACTTGCGTGAGCTCGAAGGCAATGCGCACCATGTGTTCGTACGCGCCGATATCGGCGATTCCGCCCGCGTTGCAGCCCTGCTGGCCGAATATAAACCACGTGCAGTGCTGAATTTCGCGGCAGAGAGTCATGTTGACCGTTCGATTCTCGGCCCTGGCGAATTTATCCAGACCAACATCGTCGGTACCTTCAATTTGCTGGAAGCCGTGCGCGCATACTGGGGCGGGCTGGAAGCCGAGGCCAAGTCGGCCTTCCGATTCCTGCACGTATCGACTGACGAAGTCTACGGTTCCCTGGAGCCGGCTGCTCCAGCCTTCACCGAACAGCATCGCTACGAGCCAAACAGCCCTTATTCCGCAAGCAAGGCTGCCAGCGACCACCTGGTGCGCGCCTACCACCATACCTATGGCTTGCCGGTACTGACCACCAATTGCTCAAACAACTATGGCCCGTACCACTTCCCGGAAAAGCTGATCCCGCTGGTGATCCACAATGCGCTGACCGGCAAGGCGCTGCCGATCTACGGCGACGGCCAGCAGATCCGCGACTGGCTGTATGTGAAAGACCATTGCAGCGCCATCCGCCGCGTGCTGGAAGCGGGCGTGCTGGGCGAAACCTACAACGTCGGCGGCTGGAACGAAAAGGCCAACCTCGATGTGGTGAACACCCTGTGCACCATCCTGGACGAACTGCAGCCGCGCGCTGATGCGCAGTCCTACAAAACCCAGATTACCTTCGTCAAGGATCGTCCGGGCCACGACAAGCGCTATGCGATCGATGCCGGCAAGCTGGAACGTGAGCTGGGCTGGAAGCCGGCCGAGACCTTTGAAACCGGCATCCGCAAGACTGTGCAGTGGTACCTGTCCAACTCGGACTGGGTGCAGAACGTCACCAGCGGCAACTACCGCAACTGGGTTGAGAAGCAATACGCATGAAGATCCTGCTGATCGGGAAGAACGGCCAGGTCGGGCATGAACTGCAGCGGACCTTGCTGCCGCTGGGTGAACTGGTGGCGCTGGGCCGCGACGCGCTTGACCTGAGCGATCTCGCCGCGGTGAAGCAAGTGCTGGCCAGCCAGGGCGCCGACGTCATCGTCAATGCGTCCGCCTACACCGCCGTCGACCGCGCCGAGGCTGACGAAGCCGGCGCCGTCGCTGTCAACGCTGCCGCAGTCGGCGCCATGGCGGAATACGCCAGTGTCCACGGCGCGCTGCTGGTGCACTACTCGACCGACTACGTGTTCGATGGTGACAAGACCGTGCCCTACACGGAAGACGACGCCACTGCGCCGCAAAGCGCATACGGCCGCAGCAAGCGCGCCGGCGAGGAAGCCATTCTGGCTAGCGGATGCAAAGCCCTGGTCTTCCGCACCAGCTGGGTGTTCTCTGCCCATGGCGGCAACTTCATCAAGACCATGCTGCGCCTGGCCAGCGAGCGCGACAGCCTTAACGTCGTGGCCGACCAGGTTGGCGCACCGACCTCGGCCGAGCTGATCGCCGACGTCACCGCACTGGCGGTGGCCGCTTACCGCCGCGGCGCGCTGGCAGGCGGCATCTACCACCTGACCGCGTCCGGCGCCACCAGTTGGCATGGCCTGGCCAGTTACGCGATCGAACGCGCCAAGGCACGCGGCGCGGCCATCAAGGTCGATCCGGCGCAGATCATGCCGATTCCGACCGAAGCTTACCCACTGCCGGCCAAGCGGCCCAAAAATTCCCGGCTTGATACCAGCAAGCTGGCCAGCGCGCTCGACCTGCGGCTGCCTGACTGGAAAATCCACGTCGACCGCCTTATTGAACAACTTTCCTGAACGGAAAACCGAATGAAACGTAAAGGCATTATTCTCGCCGGCGGCTCCGGCACGCGCCTCCATCCAGCCACCCTGGCGATCAGCAAGCAGTTGCTGCCGGTGTTCGACAAGCCGATGATCTACTACCCGCTCAGCACCCTGATGCTGGCCGGTATCCGCGACATCCTGATCATCTCGACCCCGCAAGACACGCCGCGTTTCCAGCAACTGCTGGGCAATGGCGAACAGTGGGGCTTGAACCTGGAGTACGCGGTGCAGGAGTCGCCGGACGGTCTGGCCCAGGCCTTCATCATTGGCGAACGCTTCATCGGCGAATCGCCGTCGGCTCTGGTACTGGGCGATAACATCTTCTATGGCCACGAGTTCCAGGACCTGCTGGGCAACGCCATGGAGCGCACCGAAGGCGCTAGCGTATTCGCTTACCACGTGCACGATCCGGAACGCTACGGCGTGGCCGAATTCGACGAGCAGCGCCGTGTCTTGTCGCTGGAAGAAAAGCCGGCCAAGCCGAAGTCGAACTATGCCGTCACGGGCCTGTATTTCTACGACAGCCAGGTGGCCGAACTGGCCAGGAGCCTGAAGCCATCGCCGCGCGGCGAACTCGAAATCACCGACCTGAACCGCCTGTACCTGGAACAGGGCAAGCTCAACGTCGAAATCATGGGCCGCGGCTACGCCTGGCTCGACACTGGCACGCATGAATCGCTGCTCGAAGCCGGCCAGTTCATTGCCACCCTGGAGAACCGCCAGGGCCTGAAGGTCGCCTGTCCGGAGGAGATTGCGTTCCGCCAGCAATGGATCGATGTAGCCCAACTGGAAAAACTGGCGCGTCCGCTGGCCAAGAACGGTTATGGCCAGTATTTGCTGCGCATCCTGGAAGAGAAGGTGTATTGATGAACGCGACCCGTTTGCGCATCCCGGACGTCGTCCTGTTCGAGCCGAAAGTGTTCGGCGACGAGCGCGGTTTCTTCTTCGAAAGCTTCAACCAGGCCCGCTTTGATGAAGCGGTTGGCCGCAGCGTCACCTTCGTCCAGGATAACCACTCGCGCTCGCTGAAAGGCGTGCTGCGCGGCCTGCACTACCAGATCCAGCAGTCGCAAGGGAAGCTGGTGCGCGTGGTGTCCGGCAGCGTCTTTGACGTGGCAGTCGACTTGCGCAGGAGCTCGCCAACCTTTGGCCAATGGGTGGGTGAAATCCTGAGCGCCGACAACAAGCGCCAGCTGTGGGTCCCCGAAGGCTTCGGCCATGGCTTCGTGGTACTCAGCGAAAGCGCCGAATTCCTGTACAAGACCACCGACTACTATGCGCCGCAGCACGAGCGCAGCATTGCGTGGAACGACCCTGACTTAGCCATCGACTGGCAGCTCGACGGCGCCACGCCGGTATTGTCGGGCAAGGATGCGCAAGGCAAGGCCCTGCGCGAGGCCGAGGTATTCGACTGATGCAAGTGTTCTCGATCTCGCCGCGCGTCATGCTGGGGAGCCTGTGGCAGCACCGCGCCCTGACGCGCGCTTTGATCCAGCGCGAAGTGGTGGGGCGCTACCGCGGTTCGGTCATGGGCCTGGTCTGGTCCTTCCTCAACCCGGTCCTGATGCTGTTGGTGTACACCTTCGTGTTCAGCGTGGTATTCAAGGCGCGTTGGCATGCCGCTAGCGATTCCAAGACCGAGTTCGCGCTGGTGCTGTTTGCCGGCCTGCTTGTGTTCAACCTGTTTGCCGAGTGTTTCAACCGGGCGCCGGCGCTGGTCCTGCTGAATGTTAATTATGTTAAGAAGGTGGTGTTTCCCTTGGAAATTCTGCCTTGGGTATCGCTCGGCGCCGCCCTGTTCCACGCGTTGATCAGCACGGCTGTCTGGCTGGTGGCTTATTGCCTGCTGAACGGCGTGCCGCACCTGACGGTGCTGCTGTTGCCGCTGGTGGTGCTGCCGCTGTTGCTGTTTACCATGGGCGTCAGCTGGGCCCTCGCTTCGCTGGGCGTCTACTTGCGCGACGTGGCGCAGTTCATTGGCGTGCTGACCACGATACTGATGTTCCTTTCACCGATTTTTTATTCCGGCAGCACCCTGCCGGAGGAGTACCAGGTGCTATTGATGTTCAATCCGCTCACCCCGGCCATCGAGCAGGCGCGTGATGTGCTGTTCTGGGGGCGTATGCCGGACCCGGCCGCGTGGAGCGTTTACTTGCTGAGTTCGGCGGTGGTAGCTTGGCTCGGTTTTGCCTGGTTCCAGAAGACCCGCAAAGGATTTGCCGATGTCCTCTGAAATCGCAATCCGGGTCGACAAGCTGAGCAAATGCTTCCAGGTATATGCCCAGCCGCATGACCGGCTCAAGCAATCGATCCTGCCGCGCCTGCAGCGCGCTGTCGGCGCCGCTCCCAAGAAATATCATGCTGACTTTTGGGCTCTGCGCGACGTATCGTTCGAGATTCACAAGGGCGAGACGGTGGGCATCCTCGGCCGCAATGGCAGCGGCAAGTCGACCTTGTTACAGTTGATTTGCGGTACCCTGAATCCTACCGGCGGCAGTATCCAGACCCATGGGCGTATTGCTGCGCTGCTCGAGCTGGGTTCTGGATTCAACCCCGAATTCACTGGGCGCGAGAATGTCTACTTGAACGCTGCTGTGTTGGGTTTAAGTAAATCCGAAATTGACGCCCGTTTCGATGAAATTGCGGCGTTTGCCGATATCGGAGCGTTCATTGAACAGCCCGTCAAAACATACTCAAGCGGCATGCTGGTGCGCTTGGCGTTTGCCGTGGCGATTAATGTGGATCCGGAAGTCCTGGTGGTCGACGAGGCTTTGTCGGTCGGCGACGAATTGTTTCAACGCAAGTGTTTTTCCCGCATTGAGGCCATTCGGAAGCAAGGAGCAACTATCCTGTTCGTGTCCCATTCCGGCAGCACGATTGTCGAACTGTGCGATCGCGCCATTTTGATGGATAGCGGTGAAAAACTGGCGAGCGGCAAGCCCAAACAATTGGTTGGACTGTACCAGAAGCTGCTTTATGCTCCGGTGGAGAAGCAGGCTGCTATCCGCGAGCAAATCCGCCGCAATGGCCAGCGCCAAACCGGTGAAGCGATGCTGCAGGTGGAGGAGGATGAAGCGGCAACTGCGCCGTTGGCACACCAGCAGGAAAGCTTCGACCCAGGGCTGAAACCGAGCAGCACCATCGAATATGAATCGCTCGGCGCGTTGATTGAGTCCGCACAGATTTGCACGCTTGCGGGCGAACAGGTAAATAATTTGCTGCGAGGCAAGAGCTATCGCTATATCTACACCGTGCGCTTCACCGAGCAGGCGCGCCATGTGCGGTTTGGCATGCTCATTAAGACTATCAACGGTGTCGAACTCGGCGGTGCGGTATCTGCGGCGCAAGCTAAGCACAGCTTAGCCATTGCCGAGCCCGGGGCCGCGTATAAGATTGAATTTCGCTTCGTCTGCTCACTGAATCCCGGCGTTTATTTCCTCAATGCTGGAGTGGTGGGAGATGTCGGCGGTAGCGAAACCTACTTGCATCGGATGATTGATATAGCGATGTTCCGCGTGTTGCCCGAGTCACAGGATATGGCGACAGGCCTCGTGAATTTTGCCTGTTATCCAGAGATTGAATTACAGCAGTCAAGCGAATGAAGAGAGCGGAAATGTCAGAAGTAAATAATCGATTGGTCATCATCCTGGGCATGCACCGCAGCGGGACAAGCGCGATTACGCGAACTTTGCCGGTAATGGGTGTCGAATTGGGGGATCGCTTGATTCCTTCGATCGAAGGCAACAATGCGAAAGGCTTTTGGGAGGATATCGATCTCAATGACTTTGACAACGAGATCCTGGAAGCGCTTGGGAGCCAGTGGTCGAACTTGTCGGTCTTGACGCCATTCGACTTGGCAACTTTGCGTAGCCAGGGCTATTTCTTACGCGCTGTTGAATTGTTGCGTAAAAAGGTAGGTGCATCGCGCCATTTCGGTTTCAAAGACCCACGTATGGCCAAGCTTCTGCCGTTCTGGCGCGAGGTGTTTGCCCATTGTCAGTTCGATGTTAGCTACATACTGGCTGTCCGGCATCCCCTTAGCGTGGCTCGCTCGCTTAATAAGCGAGATAGCTTGGAACCGGAGCAGAGTTATCTGTTATGGCTCGGGCACGTGCTTCCTAGCCTCGTCAATAGCGCGGGCAATCGCCGGTTGGTGGTCGACTATGACCGTTTGATGCAGTCGCCGGATCAGCAATTGCAACGCATCGCAAACAGTTTGGGACTGGAGATTGATGGGGCTGCGCTGCAGACCTACAAAGAGGATTTCCTTGACGAGGAACTGCGCCATACAGTCTACACCCAGGACGACCTTTTGTTGGATCCTGCTTGCCCGCCCTTGGCGCACGAGGTTTACGCCGGTTTGCTGGAATTGGCGGGCGACCACGGCAGTTTGGACGAGCCAGCCTGGACGGAACGGGTTGGTCGCTGGTCGGCGGAGTACACCAGGCTGGCTGCGTCGCTGCGCTTGGCTGACAAGTTGATTAAGCGCAACGAGATGGTCGGCAAGCAGTTGCATGAACGTGGCATGTTAGTGGATAGCCTGCACGAGGCTGCTGCCGCCCATGCAGGCCAGCTGAGCCAAGTGGAAGCGATCGTGGTGGAACGCGACTCTGCGTTGGTTGCGCTGCATCACAAAGTTGGCGATCGTGATCGTCGGGTTGAAGAGTTGCAATTGATGCTTTCCCAGCGTGACATGCAAGTGGCTGCCTTGGACCAAGGTACGATTGCACGCGATGCTCAAATTACAGAATTGCACTTGAAGGTGGGGGAACGAGATCGGCGGGTTGAGGAACTGCAATCAGTACTTTCCCAGCGTGAAATCCAAGTGACTGGCTTGAATCACCAGATCACGCAGCGCGATGGAGAGCTGGCAGAGCTGCTGCAGCAGCAGGCCGAGGTTCTGGATCAGATTGCCCAACTGCAGTTGAAACTCGAACAGCAAGAGGAAGCCAACGCGGCGATGGCGCAGGCGATTGCTGAATGCGAGGAAGGGAGCAAGGCGCTGCAACGGCAGATTGCCGACGCCGACGCCGAAATCGCGAGGCTGAGCGGCCGCCTTGCCGAGTCCGACTCTCGCATCGATGGCATGCGAGGCGAACAGGCAATCGAAACTGCCCATGCCTCGGCCCTTCATGAACACCGCACGCAGGATCTGCTGGCCAAGCTCGGCGCATACGAAGCGCAAATTCTTGACCTGCACCGGGTCGTCGGTGCGCGCGATGGAGAGATTGCTGGTCTTAAGCACGACGTGCGTACTCAGGCAGAGCAACTCACGAATATTGAGCAAAGCAAATCCTGGCGTTTGACCAAGCCCTTGCGCGCTGCCCGCCGCAACTTGTCGATCGCGTCGTCGCCGGTTTTGCGCGGCGTGCTGTCGGATAGCGCGCGCCAGGCTTGGCGCCACTTGCCCATGTCGGTCAGCAACAAGCAAAAACTCAAGAGCGCGATCTTCCGCGGCCTGCCTTTCCTGTTCCGCCACACGCTGGCCTACCGCAGCTGGGCCAACGGCCAGCGCTGTGACACGCGCGCCACCAGCCCGGCATTGCTGGCGCCACAGCGTCCTAATGTGCTCGAGCCGGTGACTTACGTCCCGTTGCTGCAGGCGAAGCCACTGCCGCAGCGGCAGGCCAAACTGATCTGCTTCTACCTGCCTCAGTTCCACACCTTCCCGGAAAACGATGCCTGGTGGGGTAAAGGCTTTACCGAGTGGACCAACGTGGTGCCGGCGCAGCCGCATTTCGAGGGCCATTACCAGCCGCACGTGTCGGGTGAACTGGGCAACTACAACCTGCTCGACCCGGCAGTGCAGCGGCGCCAGGTGGAGCTGGCCAAGCTGTATGGCATCGAAGGTTTCTGCTTCTATTTCTACTGGTTCGCCGGCCATCGCCTGATGGAGCAGCCGATCCGCAACTTCATGGAAGATAGCGAAATCGACTTGCCATTCTGCCTGTGCTGGGCCAATGAAAACTGGAGCCGCCGCTGGGACGGCCTGGACAGCGAAATCCTGATTGCGCAGGAACACAGCCCGGAAGACGACTTGGCGTTCATCGCCCACATGGCCGACTACCTGCAAAGCCCGCGCTATATCCGTGTCGATGGCAAGCCGCTGCTGCTGGTGTACCGTCCGAGCCTGCTGCCTTCGGCGGCCCAGACCGCGCAGCGCTGGCGCGATTGGTGCCGCGAGAACGGCATTGGCGAGATTTACCTGGCCTACACCCAGTCGTTTGAAGTGGAAGATCCGGCCAAGTACGGCTTTGACGCAGCGATCGAATTCCCGCCGAATAATTCGGCCCCGCCGAATATTACCGATACTGTGGTCCCGCTGCGCGAGGATTTCGCAGCCACGGTCTACGATTGGCGTGTATTTGTCGAGCGTAGCGAGCAGTACAAGCAGCCGAATTACAAGCTCTACCGCAGCGTGTGCCCGGCGTGGGACAACACGGCGCGCCGCAAGAACCGCGGGACGATCTTCCAGAACAGTTCGCCGAAGCTGTACCAGCGCTGGCTGGAAAATGCGATCAATTACACTGCCCAGCAGAGCCCGGATCCGGACCAGCGCCTGATCTTTGTCAACGCGTGGAACGAATGGGCGGAAGGCGCCCACCTGGAACCTGACCAGCGCTATGGCTACGCCTACCTGCAGGCAACGCGCGACGCACTGTCGGCCACCAGCAACCAGCAATTGGGTTCCCTGCTGCTGGTGACGCACGACTGCCACCCGCATGGCGCCCAGTTCCTGATCCTGGAAACGGCCAAGGAACTGCGCGATTGCGGCTTCAAGGTGTATATCCTGGCGCTCGGCGGCGGCCGCTTGCTTGACGACTTCATCGCAGTAGGCGATACCTTGTGCGCGGAAGCGGCCGGTCCGGAAGCGACTGCCGCATTCCTGCAGGCGGTCAGTTCCGCCGGCGCGACCCATGCCATCACCAGCACCGTGGTCAGTGGCAGCGTGGTACCGCAACTGAAGCAGCTTGGCTTCAAGGTACTCAGCCTGATTCACGAACTGCCAGGCGTGATTCGCGACATGCACCAGGAGAATAATGCTGCATTGATTGCTGCGCATGCCGACAAGGTGGTATTCCCGGCCGACCTGGTGCACCAGAAATTTACCGAGATCGCAGCGGTGGACAGCGCGCGTGCGCTGGTGCGCCACCAGGGTGTGGTGCGCAAGAACCCGTACAAGCACCGGCGCGACGAGGCGCACCGCATGGTCTGCGCCAAGCATAAGCTGGCAGCCGACACGCAGATCGTGCTCAGCATCGCTTATATGGACCGGCGCAAGGGCCCCGACCTGTTCGTCGAAATGGCGGCGCAGGTGCTGACGCAGCGCCCCAATACAGCCTTCATCTGGATCGGCCACGCCGATCGCGAGTTGGAACACGAGGTGCAGCAGCGCATCGCTGCCCTGGGCCTGGGTGACAAAATCATTCTGGTCGGCTTCGAACGCGATCCGCTGATGTATTACGCAGCGGCGTCGGTCTATGCGCTGACCTCGCGCGAAGATCCATTCCCGAACGTGGTGCTGGAATCGGCCGAGGCCGGCGCGCCAGTGGTGGCCTTCAGCGGTACTTCGGGCGCCAGCGACTTCATCGTTGCGCACCAGGGATTGCTCGCAGCGCACCTTGATACGGCCGACTTTGCGCGCAAGGTATGCCAGTTGCTGGCCACGCCGCCCAGCGTAACCGCGTGCGACGTATCGTTGCGTCGCTATGCACTGGACCTGGTGCATCATTTGAACGGCATGCCGCGCGTATCGGTGGTGGTGCCCAACTATAAGTATGAACGCTATATCGGCCAGCGTCTTGACAGCATCTTTCAGCAGACCTATCCGGTGTACGAGGTAATTGTGCTGGACGATGCCTCGCCGGACGGTAGCGTGGCAGCCATCAAGGATTACCTGGCCGGCCACAGCCGGGAAGCGCGGCTGATCGTCAACGACGCCAATTCCGGTTCCGTGTTTCGTCAATGGAAGAAGGGGGTAGACAGCTGTGCCGGCGACCTGGTGTGGATTGCCGAGGCCGACGACTTGAGCGAAACCGGCTTCCTGCAGGAGCTGGCCACAGCGTTCGCCGACCCCCAACTGATGCTGGCCTACTGCCAGTCAAAACAGATGGACGTGGCGGGCAATATCCTGGCTGACAGCTACCTGGAATATACGCTGAGCACATCGGACTGCTGCCTGACCGATTATTTCCGCGATGGCAAGGAAGAGATCGTCAAGGCGATGTGCATCAAGAACACCATTCCAAACGTGAGCGCGGTGCTGATGCGGCGCAGCGCGCTGCAGCAGACGCTGGACGGGCTGACGCAGCAGTTGTATGGGATGAAAGTGGCCGGCGATTGGCTGGTCTACCTGCACATCATGATGCAAGGCAAGGTCTGCCACAGCAAGAAACCGCTCAACCTGCACCGCCGCCACGACAGCAGCGTCACCGGCGCACTGGCAGTTGCGCGCCATATCGATGAGATTATTGCCATGCAACAGGAAGCGATGCGCCTGGTGCCGCCATCGCCTGCGGCAGTCGCCCAGGCCCAGGACTACATTGACCAGGTCTGCGACCACTTCAAGGTTGCGCGCCGGCATGGCGTCCATCGCGAGGCTGCCGATGTCGCATAACAAGGCCGTTATCCTTGGTGCCTCTGGTTTCATCGGCATCAATCTGGCGCATGCCTTGGTACGGCAAGGCCGGCAAGTCGTGTGTTTCGCACGCAGCGCTTCACCGCACTGGCCCGACGGCGCGCAGCAAGTGATCGGCGAATTTGCCGACCTGCCGCAGGAATTGCTGGCACACCTGGATCAGGCCACGGTGTACCACTTGATTGCCTCTGGACGCCCTTCACCGAGCACGGCTGGTGCGGCACAGGAAGCAGTCACCGATCTCGGCACCACCTTGCGCTACCTCGAACACTGCCGTGGGCGCGACCTGCGCTGGGTGTACGTTTCGTCGGGCGGCACGGTGTATGGGCATAGTGACGAGCCTTTGCTGGCCGAACTAGCGCCTAACCATCCGATCTGCTCCTACGGCGTGGTCAAGCTGGCGATCGAACAGTACCTGGCGTTGTATCGCCGCCTGCATGGGACGGACTATGTGGTAGTACGCCTGGCAAATCCCTACGGTGCCTGGCAGCGTCCGCTCACCGGCCAGGGCTTGGTGGCGACCTTGCTCTACAAGGTCCTGACCGGCGAGGCGATCGAGATATGGGGCACCGGGGACAACGTCCGTGACTACATCTATATCGACGATGCGGTGGCAGGGCTATTGGCAGCGGCCGAGCATGGCGAAGCGGGCGAAACCTATAACCTGGGCACGGGCATCGGTACCTCGATCAACCAGTTGATCGCCCTGATCGAGCAGACGCTGGCAATCGACGTCAGCGTCAGCTATGCAACGGCGCGGGCGGTCGACGTAGAGCGCAATGTGCTGCAGGCTGAAAAGCTGAGCGCGCAGTCCGGCTGGCAGCCGCAGACCGACCTGGTGGAAGGCTTGTTGCGGACGGCAGCCTGGATCAGAACCACGATGATTGGCCAGCCAGGGGCGAAGCTCCCGCTGGCGCGATCAATTGACTAAAAAAAATGGGCTACAGAATATGATGAAGAAGTTTGGTGATCAGGACATGGTGCCGCGCACCGCCACCGGCAAGGCGCGACTTGCCGGCCTGCCTGGCCGGATCCTGACGGGTTTGCTGTCCTTGCTGGTGCTACTGACCTTGCTGGCCAAGTTCGTCCCATGGGCGCCCGCCATGCCGGGGCCGGGGCTGGATCCGGCTTGGCGCTTTGGCATCAACCAGGCCGTGGAGCAGGGGCTGGTGTTCGGCAAGGACGTGGTCTTCACCTTCGGTCCCTATGGCGGCATCTACACCATGGTGTATGGACCCGCCACCGATTTGCTGGTGATGGCAGGCAGCATCTATCTGGCCATCTCGTACTGGGGCAGCTACACCCTGCTGATGCGCAACCGGCAATGGCACTACACCGTCTTGTTTTGCCTGGTGCTGGCCTGCGTGCTGTATACCCGTGACCCCCTGTTCTTCTCCTTGCCGCTGCTCGTTGCTTTGCTGAGCTATAAGATCATGTCGACGCCGGAACACTTCATTCGGCAAAGCCGCTCTGGCTGGGTGGTCGTCGCCGCCGTCTTCGCGCCGCTTGGCCTGCTGCCCCTGATCAAGGGCAGCATGTGGCTGATGTCGGTGGCCACCATCGTTCTGTGCGGCGGCATTTTCATGCACGGCAAGCAGCGGCGCCTGGCCGTGGCCTGCGTCGTCGCGCCGCTGGCTATTTTGCCGCTGGCCTGGGGCGTTTCCGGTCAGCCGCTGTGGGCCCTGCCTGGCTATTTCATCAGCCAATCGGCGATTGTCGCTGGCTACACGGAAGCGATGGCTTCTGGCAGCAACTACACCGAGGTGGCGGTCTACGTGCTGCCGGCAGCATTGTTGCTGGCGGCAGTCGGCCTGCAAGCCAATGCGACGCGCATCCAGCGGCTGTTCCTGGCTGCCGCTTACTTTTTCTATCTGTTTATCGTCTTCAAGGCGGGCTTTACGCGCCAGGATGGCCACACGACGATCGCCTCGACCGCGCTGTTGTTTGGCGTGTTTTTCCTGGGTTTCGTGATGCAGACGCGCCTGGCGACCCTGTTGCTGATGGCGGCTATGTTCTGCTGGCTCGTGATCGATAGCGTGTACATCAAGTCCAGCACGGCAAGCTTGTACAATGCGCGCAACGCCTACGTCTGGAGTTGGGACGGCGCCAAGCGGCGCTGGCACGACCGGAGCTGGCCGCGCAGCGATTTCGATATTGCAGTGTCGAAAATGCGCGCGGAAGCGGCGCTGCCGCTGCTGCCGGGCCGCACCGATACCTATCCGACCGAGATTTCGTACCTGATTGCGTCCGGCAACACTTGGGCCCCGCGTCCGATCTTCCAGAGCTATTCGGTGTACACGCCTTCGCTGGCGGAGAAGAACCGCCAGTACCTGCTGGGCACGAGCGCACCCGATAATCTGGTGTTCGAAGTCGGCTCGCTCGACGAACGATTCCCGGCGCTCGATGACGGACCCAGCTGGCCGGTCATGCTGAATAATTATGTGCCAAGCCAAAAAGCCAACAATGCCCTGATCCTCGAAAAGAAAGCGGACGCCGCGCCCTTGCGCGCGCCGAGCGAAGTGCTGCGCGGCAATTATAGGCTGGGGCAGCGCGTCGACCTGCCGGATGCGCAGCGTCAGTTGTTTGTCAATTTCGACATCAAGCCAACCTTGCGCGGCAGGATGGCCGGCGTGCTGCTGAAGACGCAGCCGCTCTACATCACGGTAACATTGAAGAATGGTGCGCAGAGCAGATTTACCGTGATTCCCAACATGGCACGGGCCGGTTTCCTGTTGTCGCCATTGGTGCGTAACACGGCGGAGTTTGGCTTGTTGTATGGCCGCCCCGGCGCGCTGGCAGCAAACCAGGTGGCCTCGCTGGTCATCGACACGGGTGATGGCAAACATGCGCACTGGAAAGAGGAATTCCAGATGGTCTTGAGCGAACTGCCACAGCAGCAATCGATCGATGTCGCCCCGATGGGCTTGCTAAGCACCTTCGAGCCAGCGCTGACCAGCGCCGCCACGCCGACCGCGGCCAGCTGCCAAGGCAGTATCGACCAGGTCAATAGCGCGGCGCCGGCGGCACTGGTGAAAACCGCAGGCTCGATCAAGGTCGATGGCTGGGTGGCTGGCCCGTCGGGCCAGACGGGGCGCAACGACAAAGTCTATATCGTGTTGAGCGATACGAAAGGCGAGCATCATTTCGCACTGGTGAAACGGACCCCGCGCCCGGATGTCGCGACTTACTTGAAGCAGGCTGCGCTGGCCGATGCGGGTTATACCGTGAACGCCGATACCAGCGCATTCAAGGGCCGTTACCAGCTTGGCCTGGCAGTGGAACACGGCGGGCGGATCGAGCGTTGCCCGCAGTTCGCTGTAGCTGTCGAGATCGCACAGTAAGGGGCAGTGCCGCCCGTGGGGCTGAACCACGGGCCAGCAAAGCGCGGCGCCATGCCGCGCAACAATTCAAACTAAATCGGCAGGAAACCTTTAATGAATGAGCACAAGCAGAAAATTCTGTTGCCAGGCGGTGCAGGCCTGGTTGGGCAAAACCTTGTGGCGCGCCTCAGGGACCGTGGCTACCACAACCTGGTCGTACTCGACAAACATCGCGCCAACCTGGCGATCTTGCAGCAGGCACAGCCCGACGTGCAATGCGTGTACGCCGACCTGGCTGAACCAGGCGACTGGCAGCGCCACTTTGACGACGCCGATGTGGTCGTGATGCTGCAGGCCCAGATCGGCGGTATCGATTACAGCGACTTCCAGCGCAACAATATCGATTCAACCAAACTGATCCTGGACATGGTCAAGGCCAATCCCAAGCAGCCCTACCTGGTGCATATCAGCTCTTCGGTGGTGGTGTCGGTGGCCGACGACTTTTACACGCGCAGCAAGATCGAACAAGAGCAACTGGTGCTGGCCAGCGGCATTGCTTGCCCCATCCTGCGGCCCACCTTGATGTTCGGGTGGTTCGACCGCAAACACCTGGGCTGGCTGTCGCGCTTCATGAAAAAAGTGCCGGTGTTCCCGATCCCCGGCCATGGCCGCTACATGCGCCAACCGCTGTACGCGGGCGACTTTTCGGACATCATCATCAGCTGTATCGAACGGCGTGTTGCCGGCGGCACGTACAATATTTCCGGACACGAAAAGATCGACTACATCGACATCATCCGCACCATCAAACGCGCCACCGGCGCCAGGACGCCCATCGTCAAGATTCCATACAAGCTGTTCTATGGCCTGATCTGGACCTGGTCGCTGTTCGACAAGACGCCGCCCTTCACCACGCAGCAGCTGGCAGCCCTCAGCGCCAAGGACGAATTCGAGGTGATCGACTGGCCCGGCATGTTCGGCGTGCCTTACACCCCGTTTGCGCAGGCAATCGACATGACGTTCAACGATGCCCGCTACAACGGTATCGTCCTCGAGTTTTAAGCCGCGCGGCCGCCGCGCCGCCCGCGGCGGCCGCTAGGCGCAGACCTGCTTCAGCAGCTGGGCCACGCACTCATCGACATTCATGCTGCCGCTGTCGAGGGTGACGTGGGGCTGCAAGGGCGCCTCGTAGGGGCTGCCGATGCCCGACATGTTGGGCAACTGCCCTGCGCGCGCTTTCTTGTACAAGCCCTTCGGGTCGCGCCCTTCGCAGACATCCAGCGCCGCGCTCATATACACTTCGACGAAATCATCCGGACCGATCAACTCGCGCGCCATTTCGCGCTCGCGCCGGAAGGGCGAGATGAAGGCCGTGATGACAATCATGCCAGCGTCCAGCATCAGCTTGGCCACTTCAGCGATGCGCCGGATGTTCTCGACCCGGTCGGCATCGGTAAAGCCAAGGTCACGGTTCAGGCCTTGGCGCACATTGTCGCCGTCCAGCAGGTAAGTACGTTTTCCTTCCCCGTGCAACGCAATTTCCAGCGCATTGGCAACGGTGGACTTGCCCGAACCGGACAGGCCGGTGAGCCAGATCACCTGGCCCCGGTGCCCGTTCAGTTTTTCGCGCGCCGCGCGCGTGAGCGACAAGGCTTGCTTGTGCACGTTCTGCGCGCGCCGCAAGTTATGCCGCACCATGCCGATGGCAACGGTGGCGTTGCTGAAGCGATCGATCAGGATGAAGCTGCCGAGTGCGCGGCATTTGTCGTACTGGTCGTAGGCGAGCGGCTTGCTGAGGGCGAGGGTGCAGACCGCGATGCTGTTGAGCCCTAACTGCTTGCTGGCGTGGTGTGCCAGCGTGTTGACGTCGATCTCATGCTTGATCTTGGTGATGGACGCGGCCGTTTCCTGGGTGGCCAGCTTGATATGATAACTGCGCCCGACAAGGCCGGGATCGGCATCGGTCCAGATCAGGACCGCTTCCAGTTGGTCCGTCATGTCCAGCGGTGCCTTGGCCAAGGACAAGATATCGCCGCGCGATGCGTCGATCTCGCTTGCCAGGCGCAGCGTCACCGCGTCGCCGCGCACGGCGCGCGGCAGCGCGCCGTCCATGGTGACGATTTCCGCAATGCGGCTGGTCTGGCCGGAGGCGGTGACGCGGATCTCGTCGCCGACACTCAGCGTGCCCTGTGCCAGCGTGCCGCTGAAGCCGCGGAAGGACGGGTCGGGACGGTTGACCCACTGGACCGGGAAGACCGCCTGTTCGCCGGCCGCGACATCGATCTTGACCGTCTCCAGGTAGCCCAGCAGGGTCGGCCCCGCATACCACGCCATCCGCGGCGAGCGCTCGCTCAGGTTGTCGCCCTTGAGCGCGCTGAGCGGAATGGCGGTCACACTGGCGCCCTTGAACGAGGCGGCAAATGTGTCAAACTCTTCGCAGATCCGGCTAAAGACATTGCTGGAATAGGCGACCAGATCCATCTTGTTAATGGCCAGGACGATGCGGCGCACGCCCATCAGGGCGGCCAGGAAGGCATGGCGTCGGGTCTGGGTCTGCAAGCCATGGCGGGCGTCGATCAGCAGCACGGCCACATCCGCGGTCGATGCGGCCGTGGCCATATTGCGCGTATATTGCTGGTGTCCCGGCGTGTCGGCGATGATGAAGCGGCGCTGGCTGGTGCCGAAAAAGCGGTAGGCGATATCGATCGTGATGCCTTGCTCGCGTTCGGCCGACAGGCCGTCGACCAGCAGCGCAAAGTCGATCTGGTCGCCCTGGGTGCCGAACTTCTTCGATTCTTTTTGCAGCGCGTCGAGCTGGTCATCGAGCAATTGCTGCGATTCCCACAGCAAGCGGCCGATCAGGGTGCTTTTGCCGTCGTCGACGTTGCCGCAGGTGATCACGCGCAGCAAGTCCTGGCCATCTTGCTGCCGTTGCAGCGTTTCCAGGCTGGTCAATGGGCTCGGTGCCAGATGGCGGTGGCCCTGGAGCGGGGCAGTCTTCTTGGAGCGAGGCATTAAAAATATCCTTCTTGTTTCTTCTTTTCCATGCTGGCCGCAGCGTCGTTATCGATCGCGCGCCCCTGGCGCTCCGAGTTGCGGGCATGCACGAGTTCCATGATTATTTCCGGCAAGGATTTGGCGGACGATTCGATGGCGCCGGTGAGCGGATAACAGCCGAGGGTGCGGAAGCGGATGGTTTTCCGCTCAATCGTTTCCTCCGGACCGATCGGCATGCGGGCGTCGTCCACCAGCAGCCACATGCCGTCGCGCCGCACCACCGGGCGCTCCTTGGCAAAATACAGCGGGACCACGGCAATGCCCTCCTGGTGGATGTATTGCCAGATATCGAGTTCGGTCCAGTTCGATAAAGGAAAGACCCGGACGCTTTCGCCCTTGTTCTTGTGCGTGTTGTACAGGTTCCACGGCTCTGGCCGCTGGTTCTTGGGATCCCAGCGATGGCTGGCCGAGCGGAACGAGAAAATACGCTCCTTGGCGCGCGACTTCTCTTCATCGCGGCGCGCCCCGCCAAACACGACGTCGAACTTGTGCTGGTCGAGTGCCTGCTTCAGGCCCGCCGTTTTGGTGATGTCGGTGTGCAGGCTCGAACCATGATCGAAGGGATTGATGTCCTTCTCGATCGCCTCGGGATTGACGTGGACCAGGATTTCCATACCGCTCTCGCGCACCATGGCGTCGCGGAAGGCGTACATTTCCTGGAACTTCCAGCGCGTGTCGACGTGCAGCAGCGGGAATGGCGGCCGCGATGGATAAAAGGCCTTGCGCGCCAGGTGCAGCATGACGGAGCTGTCTTTGCCCAGCGAGTACAGCATGCAGGGATTGCCGCCGGCCGCAACTGCCTCGCGGATGATTTCTATGCTTTCGGCTTCGAGCCGTTTCAGGTGGGGCGACAGGCCAAGCAGCGGCCCGCGGCTGACATCAGGCGGCGGCGCGCGGTAGCTGAGCAGGTTCAACTGGATTTCCCTGCAGGCCGGCAGGCTGCGACAGATGCCGGCCAGGCGCCCGTGCGGGAACAAGGCCAGGGATTTGCCGAGGTGTGCTTGCAGGCTTGCCAGGCCGGCGGCCACGTGCCCGGCGTCGGCATCTTGCACAGCCAAAGGCAGCCAGGAGCGTGCGCCGCGCGCGTCGTTGAAATGCAGGCAATCCAGGCCGCCCGGCAGGCGTGCCAGTTGCGCGAACACCGGCAAGACCCGCTTGCTGCGCGCCTGGCTGATTTCCCACTCGAGCACCGACGGGGTCGGGGGGAGGCCGTATTCGTCGCACAGGGTGGCCGCGCTCAATGCCGGGGGCAGCAAGTCCAGCCTGTGCAGCAGGCGCTCGGCCGTGCGCTTGGTATCGGCCGCACCAAGCGCTTGCAGGTGCAGGTAGGCGCGCTCGGTATCCCACGGCTGCGGCGCGTCCAGGCCGAACAGCGCGCCGGGCGCGCCAGCCAGCCTCGCTTTGTTTGTCGCAATTTGCATTTTTTGATTTTGTGTTTGATATATTGTGATTTGATGATAGCATACATCAAACGAAAAACAGTTGAAATGCACAATGCGACAATTGCTCAGCAGGGAAATGGTCTCGGATGTGGTGGCGCTGGCGCAAAAGGCGGGCGCGGCCATCATGGCGGTGTACCGGGCGCCGGAAGTGGCCTGGACGGCCAAGCAAAATGGCAGTCCGCTTTGCGCGGCTGATTTGCGATCGCATGCGACCCTGGTGGCTGGCCTGGCCGAGCTGACGCCGGGGCTGGCCATCGTCTCGGAAGAAGGGGGCGCGGGACCAGCCCGGCCGATCGGCGGGCGCTTCTGGCTGCTCGACCCGCTCGATGGGACGAAGGAATTCCTGTCCCGTAATGATGAATTTACGGTCAACCTCGCGCTGGTGGAGGATGGCCGGCCCGTTTTCGGCGTCGTTGCCGCGCCAGCGCTGCAGCAGATTTATTGGGGCGCGCCGGCGCTGGGCGCTTTTCGTGCCGACGCCACGGGCATTTCGGCGCTGCGGGCGGCGCCGCCGGCGCCGGGGGCGCCGCTGCGGGTGGTGGCCAGCAAGAGCCATTTGAACGACGCGACCAGGGCATATATCGATGGCCTTGGGCCTTGCGAACTGGTGCAGGCCGGCAGTTCGCTCAAGATCTGCCGGATTGCCGAGGGGGCGGCCGACCTCTATCCCCGTCTTGGCCCGACCTGCGAGTGGGACACGGCGGCAGCGCATGCTGTCCTGGCGGCGGCCGGCGGCACGCTGCTGACCCTGTCCGGGCAGGAATTGCGTTATGGCAAGCCCGACGTCCTCAATCCATTTTTCATCGCGGCCGCGCCGGGATGCCATTTACTGAAGGAGCAATAAGCATGGAAACAAAGCAAATCCATATCCGTTTCAACAACCGCAACGACAACGACAATCCTTTGCCGTGGCGTGTGCTGACCAAATGCGGCGAGGTGGACGGGGTGCTGCAGTTTAAGCAGGAGTTTGCCGCGGAGGTGCGCTTTTTTGCCCCGGTGGTGACGTCCGAAGACCAGGTCGCGGCCGGGGTCTTCAAGTGGCATATCCGCTCGCAGGGATACGTCTCCTGGGAGGGCGACATCTGCTACGTCACCGCCGAGGCGGGCGGCCAGGCGGCCGGCGGCGCACGATAGCAGTTTGACACTGGTGTCGCTCCGCAGTATACTATATGGTTGCCATTGGGCAATGCAGGCCAGCAAGTTCGCTGGCCTGCGAATCCTTAATTTACCTGGAGTGGCATGTTCTACCGTAAAGCCGCCATCCTGAGCGTTAGTGGGGCGCGATGAGCACGCTGCCACTGATAATCGACCTCGACGGGACACTGATCCATACCGATATGCTGCACGAGTCGGCGTTGCGCGCGCTGCGCGACAATCCGCTCGAGGTCTTGCGCATCCCTTATTTCCTGGCGCGGGGTAAAGCCGTGCTCAAGCGCCGCCTGGCGCAGGGCAGTGTCTTCGATGCGGCCTCGCTGCCTTACAACACGGCCTTTCTCGAGTGGCTCAAGCAGCAGCGCAGCACAGGCCGCAAGCTGATCCTGTGCACCGCTTCCGACCTTTCGGTCGCCAA
>Ga0307408_100000148_pt1 | contig 78083 bp, 65 predicted proteins | sample 322Cmetagenome_FD_202116 | JGI IMG/M metagenome (GOLD analysis project Ga0307408, IMG submission 202116) | Maize rhizosphere microbial communities from greenhouse at UC Davis, California, United States - 322HYB-C-3 | ecosystem: Host-associated > Plants > Roots > Rhizosphere > Soil | place... | reverse complement strand
GGTTTACGCGAACGGCCAATTCCTTGGCGAGTTTGGCACCACGCATCGGGCGTATGGGGCGATTTGGACCGGACCGTCCTCGACGACGACGTTTACTTTTAGAGAATCCCCCGGCCCCTTGAATCTCGAAGTCCGGGCCATGAGCCCCGACGCTTTGAATACAAGCGCCGAATATACCGCTTGGAAAGCGCGGCGGCACTCCGTGGCCGGCTACGTGTCGTTCGGTTTGGATCGGTTGGACGGCACCAACAACCTGACGGAGATCCAAAACAAAGTCGCCTCGCTGGAGAATCTCATCACGTTGTTGCAGAGCCAGGCGAACACCAACGCGGCCGCCATTTCCGGCGTGAACGAGACAGTGGGGGAGTTGACCGTCGAGACTCAAAATCGGCTCAGTGAACTGTTCGCCGCGACCTCCAATTTGCAGGAGGATCTGGTTCAACAATACGTCGCGCTGCGAGCGCTGATTGACGCGAATACCTCCGCGATCGCCCAAAATACCGGCGACATCCAAAGTCTTTTGGACCAACAGGCATTGCTTCAAAACGCGATTGGAAGCTTGCAGCAATCGCTGGCCGCGACCAACGCACAGGTGACCGAGAACGCGCAGGCGTTGCTCCGGTTGATTCAGGTGAATGCCGATAAGCTCGCAGCTCTGGAAGCTTCGCAGGGGACGACGGCCGCGGCATTGGTTGCGCTCCAAAATTCCATCGACGGAAACAAATCGGCTTTAGAAACGAAGCTGCAGGACCTTGAGAACAAGCTGACCCAGCTTGGCCAAGACAAGGACGCCCAAATCGCGGCGCTTCAGGCTCAAATCACCTCGATTCAGGGAAGCACGGTGACCGTGACGGAACTCCAAACGCAGCTCACCCAAATCACCACGCAGAAGGACGGAGAAATTGCCACGCTCGAAGCCCAGATCGCCCAGCTCAACGGTTCGCAAACGACCCAGGACGCGCAAATCGCCCAGCTTCGCAACGACCTGAGTGCCGCGCAGACGGGCGCGCTTCTTACCTCGCAAGCGCTGCAACAACAAATCGACGCCCTCAACATCCAGCGCACCAACCAGCAGACGGAAATTGCCGGGCTGACTCAATCGCTCGATACCGCGAAAGCCGAAAAGGACTCGGAAATCGCGGCGCTCCAACAACAAATCAACGAGGCAAAGCAGACCAATAGTTCGCAGGACGTCGATATTTCGTCGCTCAATTCGCGTTTGGCCGCTCTCCAAGTCGAGAAGGACAACCAGATCGCCGATCTCAACGTCAAGATCGGCAACCTGACGAACGCGAAAACCGAGACGGACCAACAGCTTTCGGAGGTGCAAACGCAACTGACGGCACAAAGCGCGGCGAATGACCAAAAGATTGTGAGTCTTCAAGGCGGCATCGACATGTTGCTGGCCGACAAGGCAGCCCAGGACGCACAGATCGCGGCCCTCCAAGGGCAAATGACTTCTTTGGGCGCGGAGAAGGAACAGCAAATCGAAGACCTCAAGTCGCACATCGAGACGATGACCGGCGATACCGCCGCAAAGGTCGCGGCTTTGGAAGCCAGAATCGCCGCTCTGGAGACGCAGAGCACGGAAACCGAGGCCGAGCACACAGCCGAGAAGCAACAGCTTGAGCGGAATCTCGCTTCGCTACGGAAGAGCATCCATTCGTCGAAATCGTCGATGTCTTCGCAAATGTGGGCGATCGGGGCGGGGGCCGCGCTCATCGGGCTTTCTCCCGATGTCTATGACCACGCGAAAGAGGAAGGATTGTTCGAATCCGCTCCGACATCGGGCGCGGAAGCGGGGTCACAACCCTTCACGCCGGGCGGATGGTATAAGGCACCCGTTTCCTCCGCCGCCTCGGCCGGCTGGATCAAGTGAGTGACCGGCCGCGTCATGAAGGTGCTCAAACATCCCCTGATGTTGGGTTTCGGCCTCGGTCTCGGATACCTGGTCTATTCGCAGTTTCCCGACTTCGTGACGCGGCTCGCCTTCGGCTTGATCGCTTTTTTCGGGTGGGTCTTTCTCTACGCGGTCGTTTGTTCCGACCGGGCCGATATTTCTGCGGAGGTGCTTCGGTTCGGGCCGCTGGCCTGGAACGAACGGGATCTCGCCCATGTTCTCATTCTCGGCCAAACCCGGCGCGGTAAAACGTCGTCCGGGCTGGCTCAAATCATCCACCAAATCTCGCGTGCCTTCCCGAACTGGGGCGGCCTCGTACTCGGCGTCAAAAACACCGAGCACGAATTTTACCGGGCACACTTCGCGGGTAGCGGCCGCGAGGACCAACTGATCGTGCTCCAGGTGCGCGGGAACGATCACCCGGAAAACTGGAATCCGCCCGCCCGCATCAACCTGACGGGGGACCGGCGGATTCCGCACGCCGGTTACGCGAAGATGCTGGTGGATGCCGCCAAGAGCCTTTCGGGCGAAGGCGGAAATCCGTTTTGGGCGGACACCGCCCAACAGCTCTTTACTCTGGGATTCGAGTTGCTGGACAAGCTCGGCCGTCCCTACACGATCCCCGAACTCTACCTGGCCCTGACGGATACCTCGCGGCTGCAAACGCTTCTGATGGAATTGCGGGACGATCACGAGGACGATCCGCGAGCGGAGCGGATCTACAATGAACTGGATTCGCAGCTCATCTCCTCGGATGCCAAAGACCAACTGGAAGGCACCCGGGGCACACTGAAGCAATACCTGGGGTTCTTCATGCATCCCGACATTTACCGGGTTTTCTGTTCGGAGGAACCGACCTGTTCCATCGGGGAAATGGATTACGGTAAAATCTTCTGCACCTCCATCCCGCAGCATTTCCCGACCGAACGCCGCTACATTCATACGGTTCTCAAGCAGCTCGCCTATTACCACGGGATGATGCGCTTCGACAAAGAAGCGGAGCGGCAAGGGCATATCGCAGGGGCAAATCATTTGTTCTTCGTCTTCGATGAAGCTCAGGACGTGATCACCGCCAGCGAAACGGGCATGAGCGATCATACCGTGCTCGACCGCATCGGGGGAGCGAAGGTGCATGTGATTTTCTCGATGCAATCGGCCGCGTCGCCGGAATCGAAAATCCGGCGGGATGCGACCCGTAACCTCATCAATCACTTTTCGACCCGGCTCTATTTCCAGCTCGGTGACGAGGAGGAGGCGATCGCGGCGGCAAAGTTCATTGGCCAGACGAAGAAACGCCGCGAGCGGAAGAGCTACAATCTCGTTGGCGCCGGTGGTCTTCCCATCATCGGACCGGCCGGGAAATCGGTGGATTACGGCGAAAGCTACGAAGTGCCCCCGGTCGCCTTTCTTCGTCTCGATCAACACCAAGCGGTCGTGCTCCACCCGACCAAGCGTTGGCACGTGATGGACGTCCCCGCTCTCGATCCGAAAGGCAACCGTGAACGCTGGTGGCGGCCTGCGGGAGCGTGGCGGGTTCGTCGACTGATTCGTCAGTCCTACCGTTGATCATGCACGTTTATACGGTGACAGGAGCCCGCTTCCATTCGCCGGGCGGCGAATCAGGTCAGGGATAAGGTGAATCGGGGCCTTTTCGCAGCGCTGCGAATCATGCCATGGGCGGATGGGAGAGCGGCCTTCAGTGGCGGTACAGAATCTGCCCCTTTGATCCGTTGGAGTGCGATTTGTTTACGCGCGTAAACTGGTCGCATCGACGGTCCGCTATTCCGCGTCCGGGATCGGTCACCGGGACGGATGGAGCGGACTTGACTAAACGGCGGTTGGTTCATGGCGCCGGGTCGGCCGGGGCCGCTTTCGTCACGCGGCTACCCTCGCGCCAGCGAAGCTGATCACTCGCGCAGCTTTCACGCGCCGCCGCTGATTGGAGCGACCTGTGCGCCTTAGACCGCGAGGAGAACGAAATCGCCCTCCGCAACGAGTTGCGGATCTTCTCGGTCTATCGCGACCGGAAGGGGATCAAATTCTGGATCATCACCGAGGCCGACAGGTCTTCGACCTGCATCCTGTTGCCCACGGATTACTGATCCGACGGCGGCCGGGAACCCTCGCGGGTTCCCGGCTTTTTTGTGCCCCGGGAGTGCAACAAGCGCGGCAGACGCGCGCGCGGAATCAGGGAAAATCCGGGCATGGGACTACAAGTTGGCAAAACCGCGCAAGACCCCTGCGCGAGAACGGAGCAAATTCGGGGTATGAAACTTGTCACAGATGACACGGGGCTTTCCAGCGAATCGGCCGAATGCGGAAGTTGCGCCCGTTACGGAAAAGCGCCGCGACAAGTAGACTGAACGGAAAATGCAAGGAGACCACTCGATCCGGTGGGTTGCCCGGACTCATTCACTACCTTTTGACACCGCCCACGGTCATGAACCTTACCATTCCTCCCGAAAGTGCTCTCTTGATCGGCATCGGCGCGTTCAATGCCGTGCGACCGATATTTGTAGCCTTCTCAATCCTGATGCTCGATTGGGGCGAGCGCGGTCCGAACCGGTTACGAGTATTCCAGTCGTTCAATGGCAAAACGCTTCTGAGAAATCCGATCGATTCGGAGGCGAGAAATGGGGGAAAAGGATGCGGCCGGCCGAGCAAGAAGGAGCGGGCTAGGGGAGGCATGCGTAGAAACATCCGAAAGGGCGACCGTTGTTGAAAGGGTTTCCGCAGACCGATACCCCTACTCAACACCCTTTCGCCTTTGATCACCTCACAGCACTTGGCTCAAAAGTGCGCCAGAAGAGATCGAGAACTCCGGAAGGAAGGCCGTTGGGAAAGGTGAGGGACAGAGGGGCAAAACTCTCGATCAGCTCGCGAGTCTGGACCGCCAGATTGCTGCCAAGCGGAAGGAACTGACGGCGCTTGAGGCTTCATTCCAGAAACTGAAGGCGAAGCTTTGATCTCGTTCGTCAGAGGACAAACCAGTCTATGGCTTTACGAACCCTCCCGAGGGATCGGAAATCGAGCAGAGGCATCAAAGCCCCTCCGGCGCCGGAAGTAGCATGAGATAATTCAGATGAATTCTGGCGTTCGAAAATATCGAACTGCGCTGATTTAGCTTGTGTGCTAAACCCGCCCGAGAGAGCTTCCAATGACCCTGATCGATCAGCGCCCCAGCAGGGAACTTCCATCGACGCACCGGGAGTCGCTACCTCTGCCGATTGTCCACTACGGGGGACTCTACAGCACGTTTGTTCGATTCTCAGAGAAAGAGGATGGCGAATCGTTTCTTTGCGAATGCGCGAGATCAGCCGCAACCAATGACATTCTTGATCGAATAAGTTGTCTCGGAGGCCCTCCGCCGTGGAACATCTCTTCGTTAGGAAGTTTGATCGACCTACGCGCTGTTGCTCGCGATAAAAATTACCTGCCCGACAAATTCACGGCTCTGGAAGAGGTGCTTCCGCACCTCCGGTTTCGAAAGGGTATTTGCCATAGATGCAATCAGGCAGTTCCTTCAATCGATTACGGATACGAATTGTGCTTCAAGAAAGCGTCCTTTTTCGTGCGCCGCTTTGGCTTTTACATCGAGCAATGGTTGCTTTCCAATGGCCTTACGGTTTGGGGTAGCCAAATCCGCGGCGTATTGCCGTCCGACCTAGTGAAGACCATGCTTGTAGTTGATACCTTGGAGACGAGAAAGAAGCTGTTCAGGGTCAAACACGGTGAGATTGGATCGGACGATCTCCCATATGAGGAGAAACACGAACTCAGGGCTGCTCTCAGTCAGCAAGACTTGTCTATATGCAACTTTGCAGAAGCCCAGGTGAGAGGGAATTTCGAGTTTCCTGCAAAAGGCAAACTTGCCCAAGCGGAATACATGCTCTTCCTGATTTTCCGCCGAATTTTTGATGCCGAGGCAGTTTTGCACAGATCTCGCCCCGCCTGGCTCGAAGGCCTTGAATTGGACATCTACGTTCCATCCGCTGGCATCGCTGCCGAATATCAGGGGCACCAGCATTCATCGGTAAAGTCGTTCATGCATAGCAACAACCCAGCTCGCTTCGCTGCTACACAAAGGCGCGACGCGAGAAAGGGAGAGCTTTGTCAACAAAACGGGATACGGCTTTATCAGTTCGACGAGTGCGACTACCTGACGGAAGCGCTGGTGCGTGAACGACTCGGATTGGATCGCTAGAGCTGTGTTGTTGGATTTTATCCCGCTTCACGTCCCGGTGGCCATCTGGTAAGTTTCCCCACAGGGCCCCATAATTTGGGTCTCGAACTTTTCCTATTTCACAAGACTTCAAATTTCCGATGTCGCAATCACCTGAACTTGCCGGAGGCGAAGGATTCACATTTGAGGGGGACGCGGCTGCGTTCTATCTCGCTGCCCTGCTGGCCGAGGCATACGCACCCGGCATTGAAGATGGAACTGTTGTTCGCGTTTCGGTTCAGCAGCGTGATTTCGGTGAGCCGCTCGACGACGTAATCGTCGATTTTGAAAACGCGGCAAAAGACCCGGCTCGCCTTAGCCTCCAAGTGAAGCGCTCTCTTACAATCAGCGCCGCGAGAACGAACGCTGACTTTCGCGACATCATTCGGGACAGTTGGGCGACCCTCAATAAACTTGGCTTTCGTCGTAACGTAGATCGCTACGGGGCAGCGGTCGGCACGATCAGTGCTGCCAAGGAACGGGCGTTAAAGACCCTATGCGATTGGGCCCGAGAAAGTCTGACGCTTGAACATTTCGATACGCGGTTTGCGGATGACGGCATCGCCAGTGAGGACATACGAACGGTCAAGAACGACATCATCTCCCTGCTGGAGGAAGTAGCGAAAGGGACACCCTGCACAAATGAAGAGGTGCACCAGTTCCTGTCGCACTTCGTACTTATTCAGTACGACTTCCTTCGCGAAGGTTCCACTGATCCCTCTGATGCAATTAACCGCATCAAAGATTGCCTGGCATTCGACGAAGCAGCCAAGGCTCCCCTGATCTGGTCGCGTATAGTTCAACTGGCTCGCTCATCAGCCGGTAAAGCAGGCCAATTTGATCGCGCGCGGCTCGCGCGCTCGGTTTCCAGTGTTGTGCGCCTTCGCGGTGCGACCTCCCTTCGCGTCGATCTCGACAAGTTGACGGAACTAACAAATAGCCACGTGAACCGCATACCGGACGACGTTGGCGGAACTAGACTGGATCGAGCCTCTCTCCTTGAAAATCTGGATGATAAGCTAACTACAGGTCGTATCGTGCAAGTCCGCGGTCTGCCTGGAAGTGGGAAATCAGTTGTAGTGAGGCGACTGGTACAACGGTCGTTAGAGCGGGGCCCAGTCCTCTTCCTGAAAGCTGAGCAACTCGAAGGCACTAGCTGGATCAGCTATGCTGAATCGCAGGGACTCACGGGTGCTCCCATAGAGCGGCTTCTCGTGGAGATCGGGGCCGTCGGCACTCCCATTTTCTTCATAGATGCGATTGACCGCATCGAGAAAGAACACCAAGCCATCATTCTCGACGTGATCCGCGCCATCGTCGAGTCACCGCTGCTCGACAACTGGCGGGTTGTCGTCTCCCTTCGCGACACGGGCATTGAAGTGCTTCGCAATTGGCTCGGCGAGTTCCTTGACGTCATGAAGGTCGAAACGCTTAGCCTTCCTCAGCTGAGCGACGAAGAGGCCGAGACCCTCGCGACAGCTAAACCACACCTCAGACCGCTTCTATTCGGATCGATTCAGGTTCAAGAGATTGTTCGACGACCCTTTTTTGCGAAGGTGCTGCACCAGAGTTATGTGGCCGATCCCAGCGCTTCGACGTTTGCTCCCCGATCCGAAGTCGATTTGATCGAAAATTGGTGGCAGCGGGGCGGTTACAACGAGACGGGTCAAAGTGCACTTCAACGTCAACGTGCGCTGCTCGACTTGGCGCGCATTCGGGCCCGCGAGCTGAGCCAGCCGATTCGCCTTAGTCAGCTCACTTCAATTGACCATATCGATGACCTGAAATCAGACGGGATACTACAGCATGCTCGCGAAGGAATCTCTGTCCGTTTTGCCCACGATATCTTTTTCGAATGGTCCTTCTTTCATGTCCTGGCCGATCGTGGGGCTCAGTGGATGGACGAAATCAAGGCTTGTGGAGAGCCTCCGGCTGTGGCGCGGGCCGTCGAACTTGCTTCTCAATGGGAATACACACACGGAGGGGACTGGTGGGGGCACCTCGCTCAAACCGATAGTGCGGACATTAGATCCCAATGGCAACGAGCATGGCTTATCGGTCCGCTCGGCACTGCGACGTTCGAATCCGATGAGAACCAGTTTGCCACAGCAGTTTTTGCGAACGACTTCCAACTTTTCAGAAAGACGCTCGTCTGGTTTCAGGCAGAGAAGACTTCTCCGAATGCAAATGTTTTAGCGGGTGACCTCCCACAGGAACAACGTCAGAGAATCGCGGATCTTCTCGGTTGGCCGTCTGATTACGCGGCTTGGCGCCGCCTTATTGACTTCATTCTCCGGCGCATTTTAGACATTCCGCAAAGGCTCTACCCGGAAGTTCTCGCTATTTTTGAAGTCTGGCAAAACGCACTTGCCGATTTTGCTAACCCGACCTCTCGCGCTCTTCTTCAACAATGCGCGCTTTGGCTCAGCGCCATCGATTCCAATAGCCTTGCGGACAAGATTAATGAGGAGTCGGCGTACTGGAATGAAGTTCCTGATTTGGGCGCGTTTCGAAAATCCCTGGTCCAGATCATCTTAAGGTCATCGAAAGCCGAACCAGTAATTGCAGCCGATTATTTGCAGAGGGTTACCACTTCGAAACGCATTCACGAAGATAGGTTTCAAAACATCATCGCCTACTCGCCTATCCTCTCATATGCGCTGCCTAAGCAGATGGTCGACCTTTCACTGGCCTTTCTGATAAAGGAACTGCCAGATGACCAGGTCGCCCGCCAAAGGCGGAAGCTTCGTGACGCAGCAAAGTGGCGTGAAGCAGTCTTGGCAAAGCCGGACGCTGAGCGAACTCGTTCGGAAAAAATGGCGCTTTCGAGTGGGCCTTCTTTGCGAAGCATCGATTTCAGCTACCACGACTGGCAAAAGTTATCGATCCATGACGATCATCGAAGTTTCTGGCCCCCGTCGCCGCTTCGGGAACCCTTTCACTCGCTTTTCCAATCTTCTCACGACGAGGCGCTACGATTACTTCGCGTACTCTGCAACCATGCGATGACCGCGTGGCAGCAGCTCCATCGCCATTCCCACGACCGGCCGGGGACTCCTATACCCCTTGAGCTGACGTTTCCTTGGGGCATCCAAAGATTTTGGGGCGGCGATCGGGAGTATCTCTGGTGTCGGTCGGATTGGGCTCCCAAAGCCATCGGCGGGGGCTTTATGGCGCTAGAGGACTGGTGCTTCGCCGAACTCGAACGCGGTCGGTCCGCTGACGATCTAATTCAGCAAGTGGTGCAAGGAAATGAGTGCATCGCCATCTTAGGCATCGCATCGATGCTAGCGCTCCACACCGAGACGGTATCAGAAACCACATTGCCGCTTTTCACTTCACAGCGACTTTTGACCGCAGACCGCAGCCGGATGGGGCACGACCGCTCACCTACTGCTAGTTTGATTGGGTTCACGCAACGCGCCGATAAACATCACATTGAGGCGATCCAAGCAGCTAATGTCCGAACGGTCCGCAAGATGGAGCTTAGGTCGATGGTGCCAAGGTTCATATTCGCAACAGAGCCCATCAGGGGCCGGGCTCGCGACGCGATCCTTAATTTCAAGAACAACCTGCCCTTCCAATACGAAGAGCACCGTTGTCTCCCTGAAGCGCAGGCGTATCTAACAGCACAGGCACTAGAATACGCTGAGCTGGCAGATCCGCAGACCTATCAGGCCTACCGAATAGAAGAGGATCCAGACCAAATCGCCATTGTGCACGCCAGCCCTTCGGCTGCTAAACCTGAAAACCTAGCCAGAGCGGAAGAGGCATTTAAACGGCTCACTCATAGCAACTTATGGGCATGGGCGTCCTTATCCTTCGAAGAAGGCACGCTGAGAGAGGGCTATACGGTTGATGATGCCATCACATTAGCCAGAGAAGCGGACGCGAGCGACTTATTCGAGCACACCAAAGACGAGAGCGAAGAAGAGCTATTGGGTATGCGCCGAGGCGCTGTCGCCGCAACCGCTGCCATCGTGCTCAACTTCCGTGAGGAGCGTAGTCTAGGAGAGCTTGACTGGGCACGCGAGGTCTTAGGACGCGCCATTCGTGTACCTGAAAGGCCAGACCTGCTGTGGTCGCCTAGCTCACGTATCTCGTGGCACTCAGGTATTTTCGTCGCGCGAGGTCTTGCGGCAGATCTCCGCGAAGGTACTGCGGCTCATGGGGCAGCCGTCAAACTCCTTAGCCTGATCGCACACCCACTTGAAGTCGTTTCATCGACCGCACTCGGGGAAATCTGCAAGCTTTGGTCCAAAGACCAGAAACTGATTTGGGCTGCCCTATTCTTAGCATTTTCGCTTTGCCATGTTCCAAAACGTCAGAGTGATTATATTCATGAATACGGGGAAGCTCTTCACACCCCAGGTGAAGTGGAATCTGCGGTTAAGGAGGCGCTTGAGTTCTATGAAAACGGGAACGAATGGATCTCTCTACCGTTACCACCTTTAGCTTGGACGAAGGGCGACTCAGAGGATCAAAGCGAGGATGCCTACGAGACCGATGAAGTGATCGATTCCACTGAGGCATGGCGTGAATCGGATGTATTCTGGCACTCGAAGCAGGCTTCAGAAATCCTACAACGTATTCCGTTCGCTGAAATTCTGAACAGCGGTGCAAAAAGCGTACTTCTCGACTTCGTCACGGATATTCTCAACTGGACCAATCAGAAAAATGCGCCACCGTGGAAAAAACCTGGGCACCGTAATCGGCCAGAGGTCCAAATCTTAGAATGGACGCATGCTCTCGGATCGCTGTTGGGTCACATCGCCGGCCTTCTCCCGCTTGCAGATTTTCAGATCCGCTTTCTTGACTCGATTTTGAGGCTTGAGGGCGAAAATTGCTGGGCCCTCCTGTCTCCATTCACGAGCGCCTACATCTGTGCTTACGTGTACGATGCTCCGATCGTTCCAGTCGACGCAACTGTCACACTTGATATTTGTCTGGGGCGTCTTCTCCAAGACCCTGTTTTTGAGCGCGATTCCTATCGAAGCGGCGAGTTCTCGGGCTATGATCAACCTGATCTTGTTCGCAATTTAATGTTTGTCTCGATTGAATGCGCAGATTTCGCCACTCGCTACGTGAATGGCGACTGGTCTGAAATCGGCCGAATCCTCCCGCTGATCGATCGTTTCGTTCGCGTTGGCGGATGGGCTGCTTCGGTGATGAACCATTTCTTGACTCTCTGTGAGCGAGCTAAAATTTGCTATCCGGCCGAATCCTTCGCGGACCAAATTCTAGCTGTTATCTGCGATGGACCCGAAAATCTAAAAGGTTGGCGGGGGACATTCATTCCAGCTCGTATCGCGGAACTGGTGCAATGCTTCGCGCATCGTGAAGCGCCTATGTCCCTCGCGCTGGCCCAGAAATTTCTCCGCATTCTCGACATGCTTGTCGATATGGGTGATCGGCGTAGTGCGGCGCTTCAGCTAGGTGAGGCATTTCGTGAAGTGCGCTTGCGTTCCTAGCGAGACATTTAGTGGATCTTTGCACGCGCGGAAGGCTTTGGTGCCTGAACAAGAGTCCAGCGATTAATTCCTTTGAGGAGGATAGCTACTCCCAGTTCATTGGATGCCCGCCCGTGACACGAAGGCGTCACGGGCGGAAGGTTCAAACTCGCGAAATCAGTCTCTATTGTCGCGGCGCTGTTTCCACCACGTTTTCGTAAGGAGTGGAAGGTCTCCGTTAACCGGTAATTTCAACCATGCGACCAGAACTGTTAGCGCGACGACCAGTTCCTTCAATTCTTCTATTTTCATTTTTTGTTAGGTTGAAGGACCACTTTCGGTTTCGAACGTCGACACCGCGAAAAGGGGTCCAATTCGCGGTTAAGCCGCCAGAACGTCCAGAAGGCCGGATTTCACTCGTTCCAAGGACCGCGAGGGTTTGAAAGCCCTCCATACCCGTCAGGTGGAGCTTGGTCGGGGATGCACTTGAACCGAGAGGTGTATTTGAGATCGGAGCATTTCAATCCGTGAGCCGTTTGCGTATTGAGGTAAAAGCAGGATCAGGAAGGATTAGCAGTGGATGCGTATTGTCCACCGGCCGTCACACCGCTACTGCCTGACTGCGGCTTCACCGGCTGAGAATCGCCCGACCTTTTTAAGAAACATAACGGCCTTTATGTTGGACAAAAAAGGGGGCCTTTTGGCAGTGTTCGTCCGAACTAAAAAGCTCCGTTCCGATGGCCACCACCACCCTCAAAAATCCCGCCCACTTCAAGATCCGGGGCACCGATGCGATCCTCGCCCGCCACGGCAGTATGTTCGTGGGAGTTGGCTACAGCGTGCTCGACAACCCGGAGGCTGAAACCCTGTTCGAGCGCGGCGACGAGCAAGTGGAAGCCCATGCGGCCGGTCACGGCTACGACGGCCATTGGATCACCCCGGACGAAGCCCGCGAGTTGCGCGCCAGCGAGGACCGCCTGCTGGCCTGCCAACCTGGCGAATACCCATGGGACGATTGGCAGCGCGAAGCGCTGGCCGCCGGTGTGCCGGCCGAGCTGGCCCAGCTTGGCCGCGCGGTGATGCGCGAGGCGTATCAGCATTCCTGGTGCGAAGAGTTGCGCGACGAATGCGGTGTGGGCCGCGAGGAGGCCGCCAAGGGCATGATTTTCGAGACATTGGAACAGCCGGAATGGGCTCGTTCCCGCTGGAGCTGGCTGCTCGCCACCGACGGCCTACGGGTCGATCCGTGGACCCGCGCCGAATCCTCGCCGCTCGATCTCGAATGGACCCCGCTGCGCCACCAGTGGGAGGACGAGAATTTTCCGCTGGAAGATGCCGCCAGCGACGCGGCCTTGCGGCGCGACGCCTACCGTTTCCTGGAGGACTTTTACGAGTTGGACCAGCTCGCCGTCATCAGCCTGACGGACGAAGCATTCAACCGGAGCAAGGACCGCACCACCTACTTCGCGGATTTCGCCATCATCTGGTCGCCGCCCGGCGGGAAGTTCAATCCCCGTATCAAGCATTCGGGTGTGATCCGGAACCGCCGCGATCCTGCGGTCACCTCCACCTTCGATACCATCGTGTTCAAGCGCGTCGAGGAGGGTGAACAGTTCGAATGAGTGGTCGCCTTGCCAGATCGAATGCCGCGCCGCTCCCTCCGGCGGGCAGCTTGTCCCTGGCGCCGGACCGGTGGCCGGCCCTCGTTGCCCGCGCCGGGATTTCGGCGCAGGAGCGGTTCCTGGAGTTCTTCGCGGCGACGATCCGCAACAAGAACACTCGAGCTGCATACTTTAGGGCAGTATGCAGGTTCTTCCGCTGGGCGGATGAACGTCACCTCGAACTGGAAGATATCCGGCCGGTTCACGTCGCCGCGTACGTGGAAATGTTCGCCGATGAGGAACAAGAGGACGGGAGGAAATTTTCCCCGCCCACCATCAAGCAGCACCTCGCGGCGATTAAGATGCTCTTCGATTACTTGGTCACCGGTCAGATCGTGGCCTTCAATCCGGCTGCCGCCGTTCGTGGGCCCCGCTATTCAACCAAGCGTGGCAAGACGCCGGTGCTGACCGCGACAGAAGCGAAGGAGCTGATCGACAGCATCGACGTTTCCACGGTGGTGGGCCTCCGCGATCGAGCCCTGATCGGGCTGATGTTGTACTCGTTCTCGCGGGTATCGGCCGTGGTCGGGATGCGGGTTGGGGATGTGTTCATGCAGCGGAAGCGGACTTGGATCCGCCTAGCCGAAAAAGGCGGCAAGTGCCATGAGGTGCCGGTCCATCACAAGGCCGAGGAGTACCTCGACGCCTACCTTGAAGCGGCAGGGATTACCGATTCACCCAATAGCCCGTTGTGGCGTACGACGCGCGGCCGCAGCCAACGACTCACCTCGAAGGGCATGAGCCGGGTGGACGCCTACTGCATGATCCAGCGCCGTGCGACCAAGGCGAGGATCGACGGAGCGGTGTGCAACCACACCTTCCGGGCGACTGGGATCACGGTGTTCCTGGAGAACGGTGGAGCGATCGAGACCGCGGCGCAAATCGCGGCCCACGAGTCGCCACGAACGACCAAACTTTACGACCGTCGCGCCGATAAGATAGCCTTGGAAGAGATCGAGCGAATCCGTCTTTGAGACCGAATTTCTAACAAGTATGGAAAGCAATGCTATCTCAGTTGTGGATAAGGAATGGCTGAAACCCGTATATTTTGGGGCACTTGAAAAAGGTGAACAGAAGGTCCAAGATTTTTTCGAGGCTTACTCTGAAGTTTTTCCTCTGCCATTTTATCTCGGAAACCATTTGGAATGGAACGCTCTCGTTTCGAAATATCCTATAGATTCTTCGCTTGAGACGGACTTCATGTACGTCACTCGCACTTCATTTCACCTGAACGTCGTTTTCGTCGAACTCGAAGATCCTACAAAAAAGATTTTCGTTCCCAAGGGAGTGCATCTTCCCCTAAGTGCCGAGTTCAACAGTGCCGATGCGCAAATTAAGAGCTGGCGTGACTACGTTTCCGAAAACCGTGAATCGCTACTCAAAAGGATAGCCGCATACATTCCGTTTTCTTGGCTCAAAATGGCGAAGGTTGAGTTCCGGTATGTGCTGATTTTCGGAAGAGATCACGAATTTCAGAACAGGCTCGATCGCCAAAAGCGGTTCCGAGAACTCACAAACGGGGAATTCTACTATATAACCTACGATTCCGTATGGAACTGGTTTGAACGGCATCAGCACCCCAGGCGTCGGCATATCCTGAAACTGAAAAAGGATAAATTTACATTCAAGTCGATCGCCGACCGTAGCATCGAGCTCTTTGCCTATCTTGGCCCTGACTGCTTCACGGTTTCTGAGGAGCACCGGAGGGAGCTGATTACGCGTGGATACGATTTGAAGGCATGGGAAAATGGCGAACTCTTAGCGCTCGAAAAGCAGCCGTATAGACCTGATTCCTTCCTGAAATAGGGCAACTGATTGAATCAATATGCCACCGACCATCGAAGACCTTCGTTCACTCGATCTGGATTCTTTCCTCTCTTCTGTCATTCCAACCTGCTCCAATTTTGCTGCGATCTTCTGGCTACTTTACAGCGAGCGGAAAGCTGCCGGAGACCCTTCAGGCAGTGAAGCGGCGTTGCTACTCGGGAAAGTCTGTCATTTCTATTTTCGTCCCGACTGGCCGGGGAATCCATGGGGTCCGATGGAATACGGAGGGCGCACCCGATCGGTAGCTGCAGAAGATCTTTCGGACGAGGAGTTGGATGTGCTCGCTGCATTCGCGGCCGAGATCAAGCAACCAGAACTGCGAGCCCGTGTTGCGGATGTCCTTTGGGAGTGCAAGCGGGGACATATTTTCGCCCGAATGGCGATTGAGGCCTATCGTGCGCTGGCAATTGAAAAGGAAGATCTGGTTAGTTGGGTTGACTTCCTAGGAGACCTAGAAAGGGCCGTTGATTTAGCAGCTAGGATCGGTTGCAGGAAAGAGCTCCACACCGAAATCCTCGATGAAATCCAGAAGTTGGCCGAAAAGTGCCGCTCGAGTAGAGAATCCGGCCTACTTTCCGGGCGATTGATGCAGATTCTGTTGAGGCATCGTTATGGCGATAACGTCTTGAATGCCGCGATGTGCGAAGAACTAGGGGCCGTTTTCACGAGCCTCAAAAAGTGGAACTTCGCCGACGCTTATTGGGAATGGGCCTCTTCTTGGCACCGTATGAATAAAGCAGACGGAGAGGCAGAAAGATGTCAACGAGCGTTGGGAGAATCGATGATTTCCCGAGGCCAAGACGAGGCGGCGCGGGTTCGCTTGGGTTGTAGTTACTCGGCGGGTTGGCTCGCTCGTGGAATTGAGATTCTACGTCGATCAAGTGCCGATCGGAAACGAATCGAAGACCTACATAAGGAGCTGCTGGAAAAACAGGCACAAGCGATGTCTGAGTTTCATACCTTCGAAAGGCCCGGAATGGAGCTATATGAAAAGGCGCATAAGGAATCTAGGGACTGGATAAGGGCTCATCTGACCGGGCTTTCGTTGGAGGAGGCGATTTCTCGATTTGTAGCAGCAATGAGACCGACTGACACGGCGACTCTTCGCAGCTCGCTCGTGTCTGGTTCAGGTGGTTCCTTTCGATTTGCCGTTGACGTTGCTACTGTAGATGCCGAGGGAAAGACCGCAGGCTCTGTCGAAGGAAGATCATTGGTCGAAGGCCCAACCGAAGAACAGATCCGAGCCGCTATGTTCGAACAGGCAAGAACTTCCGATTGGCCACTAGCTTGCGAATTTGTGATCGAACCTGGCAGAAGCCTCATCTGTGAGGAGCACCGATTGAGGCTTTGCGATTTAGCCTTCCTCGTCCACGCCAATGCTTTTGTTCCTCCTGGGCATGAATATATCTATCTAAGAGGAATCCACGCCGGCTTTTGCGGCGATTTCCTAGCCGCCAGTCATTTGCTTATTCCGCAACTGGAGCAATCGATTCGTTTGATGCTCAGGAGCCGCGGAGTAATAACCTCTACCCTCGAAGGCAATGTCCAAATGGAACGCGACTTAGGGTGGCTTTTGACACACGAGACGGCCGTGGAAGCATTTGGTGACGATCTGCTCTTTGATTTGCGGGGCATTCTCATCGAGAAGTTTGGCGAAAACCTTCGAAACAACATGTGCCACGGTTTGATGTCGGCCGAGGCATTCGACGCGAACTCTGGAAGTTGGTATTGCTGGTGGTTGACGCTTCGATTGCTCTGGTTAGGCGTGGAATACACAAGACACCAAGTGGCTTGATCTCGGCTACTTCCGATAATTATCCATTATCGGAAGTGAAAAGGTCGGCAAACCGGCCCGGCAAGGGACGTTGAAGAATTCAGGAAATCCGGCGGCGGCGTAGCAGGCCAAGACAACCGAGCACGCCGAAGATCGCGGTGGAAGGCTCGGGGATAATGACCACTGTGCCTGAAAAGATCGGGCCCTCCTCGGCCGAACTCCCAACTGAACTATAGACCGACGAACCCGGCGAGTTGCCCACCACCAACGTTCCATTACCAAGCCCGGTGTTGCCGGAAGAATAGCCGGAAGCCAATGGCTCCGTGTTGTTCTGGTGCCGGCCGCCGCCGATGATACCGCTGCCCCCGAAGCCGATGGATGACCAAGCCTGGATCACTTGGCGAAGTATCGCGTGGTGGCTTCCGTAACCACCCATGCTCACAGACAAAAGGCCGGTCCCGATGCTCGAATTTCGGCCGGAACGTTCAGGCAAGTCAGCCATCCAAGTGGCCGGGCCGACGTCAGGCCCATCGACAACTCCGTCCTGATAGAAAAGATCTATTCCCGTGGTCCATTTCGATTCCATCGAATCGTCTGTAGCGAATCCATACAGGGTCGCGCCTTGGACTTCCCCTGCCGCCATGGCCAAGGCAACCAGATAGAAGAGGGATCGGATCGACGGGAAGAGAGGAATCATGAATCGACGCCGAAAAGTGTACGGCCTGGGAATGTTTTCCAAGTTCTTTGGACAACCGGTATTAACCTTGCGCACCAAGTATTCCAGAAGCACGTGACGGCCCCAAGAGCTGTACGGACAAAGGATCGGATCGAGCAATCTTCGGCGTGCTGAGGAGCGGCCTCCAGTAGCCATGCTTTTGGTCTTGGAATCGCCGAAGTCGATGCACTGAGAATGCCCGGCGGTGTGTGATTGACCGGGTTGTTGGGTGTCGGTTAGGCCTCGTCCCGCATGAGCCGAACCTTCGCCCTGATTATCGCCACTGCCTTTGGAATAGCTCCGGTCTTTGCAGGAGAGAACAATAGCCCCTGGCATTCGTTTGTTGACCTTCAGGGAGGACATTATGATTCTGCTAACGCCTACCTTGTCGGACTCGAAGGAGGCATTGGTTACGAGACTGGTTCCTTGGTCCACTATTTGTTCACGGGAGCCGGACAAGTATCCCGTGACGACGAGCCCGATCATCTTGACGAGTTTGAACTCGGCTACCGGGTTGCCTACCGCTTGAACGAAAAAACGTCGATTTTTGCGGAACTCGGCAGAGAATCCCTAAGCGCAAATGCTCGTCGGGTGGACGCGCTAGGAAACCCGATCCCTCTGTCCTTCGATTCTGATCACTATTTTGTGGGAGCCGGGTTCAGGGTCGATGTTTGGAAGGGGCTGGGGCTGATTTTTTCCTGCCGCTATCTACCCGATATCGAAGACGCTGCATTCGCCCAGGCGGGAAGTGATGCTTTGGGAAACGTCGTGATGTTGACGGAAGATACTCCAAATTTTCTGGTAAAACTCGGCATCGGCTACCAGTTTTAAAAATGCGCCGCTAAAGAAGACGCACGAATGCAGGTCTAAGGGTAAGGCGTGAGAAAAAAATGGCGGAAAGAGGTCCCCACCACGGACGACGGCTTTCCACCGGGATTTCTCCGGTCCTGGGCTTGGGGCTGTCACGGGGGCTGCCGCCTACGCTGACAGGTGACGTGCGTGTTGTAATGCGGAGTGCCCGTTCCGGTCGCTGCCGCTCCCTGCTCTCACCCCCCGTCATGGGTCCCCCCGCACCGCGGGTCCCCCCATGCCGCCCTCACTTCGCATTACCACGCAGTCACAAGTAAGCTCCGGCCAACGCAGCCCCAGCGCCAGCACCGGCGGTCTCGCGCCCGCCTCCCTGCGCCCAAAACCGGGGAATTCCCGCCTCGGGGACGTGTTCCCAAAGCGTGCCCAACACGTGCCCGAAACGTTCCCGTTTGCCGGACACGGGAACAGGTTGGGCACACTTCGGGAACACCGGTCGGCCACACGACGGGTGGTTTTTGGCCCTCCGCCTATGCCATAGGGTATAGCGTCTTGATCTTCCGAATCGTCCGCCAACGGCGGACCGATCGGAAGCGGGTATCCGACCCACCTGCCGGATGCCCTCCAAAAGCCCGGTTCGGGCGCGGAAAGTTCGAAGTTTAGAACCGACTCTATGAATTGAAAAAATCATCGAGTGTCGCGACCTTGCCTGATTCCCCTCGTGATTCAGAGTCGGGCTTTAAAATTTTCCCGTATTTTTGAAACAAGCCTGGGAGTTCAACCGCAGCGTTAATTTCGTCGGCATTGAATGCTGTATTCGGCGCGGGAGTATCTCCCTTAACAAGGTAGAGCAGCAGCCCCTCATCGCACTCAGCGAAAGCGCTTTCGAAACGTTTTTCAAAAAGCGCATAGAACCCGTATTCGTCAAATTCCACCGACACAGGGTCATTCAACAGCGAATCGGGATTAGAAATTATTCTCTCGAAGCGCGCTTGGGGCAGGATTGCCACGCAGTCAATGAAATCGATTAGGCTATCGTTTCCTGCTTCTCCATCTGAAGCAAGATATGCGGCCAATGCGATCTTTGGCGTGGATGCCTTTTCGATCCTTAATAGCAACTCTCGTCCAATGATCCCGGCCACCGCAGGGGAGATGTTGGTTATTTCACCGGAAATCAAACGATACACATCACGAAGAGACGAAGCCCCTCGCCATAAGGAATCGATAAATACAGCAGGAGTGTCCATTGATTTGCTCATTGGTTTTTATTTGTTTTGCTCCCTGGCCTTTTGCAACGCGGTTCCCACCGCTATATACCCAGGAGTGCCTAGATGGCCCCCAATGTCTTGGGCGATTTCGTGTTCCAAGTTTTCGTTGTGCCATGGGTCTGATCCCCATGCCGCCATTTTGAGTCCGATGTCTCCTGACTCAGCATACATCGAAGCCACCGCCACAACGGCAAGAATGCCACCTGCTTTCATTCCTGCAGTAATGCCTTCTTGCTGAGAAATAGCTCTCATTTTGCCGCCTAAAATTCCCAGGAGGCCTTTTTTGGATTCGAATACTTTTGGTGTCTCCCCGTCTTTTAGTCTTGGCTTGGCAGAGTCCTTTACGGCCGCATACTTTTCATCGCTTAACAATTGTTTTTCATCATTGAGAGAAGTATATCCTTTTTCTCCGAGCTTCGCTTTTGCGTCTTCGTATAGCTCCCGTTCAACCGCCATGCGTTGGGCGCGAGCAGAAACCCCAGCAGGGTTCGAGTCATCCGCGACGATCGTCCGGGAATACGCAAGAGTTCCTTCTTTGTTGCGCAAGTCGGCAGATTTTTTGTGGTTCGAGTCGTTAAGTCTTTCTTCTGCGGAGCGGCCTGTTTCGCCCACATAGAATTCTTTGGTTTTGTGATTAACCTGAACATAAACCTGTCCAATTTCTTTCTCTTCCAACCCTTTTGGATCGAACTTACTCCACGGGTTCTGTCTTACGTAGGTGTAGACGTTTGGACCGTCGACAAAGCCCGCCGGATCGCGGGTCAGGAAAATCCCGAATTCCAAATCGCGATACCGCATGCCCTCGTTGAGCAGGCCGGTCGGATCTTCGTCCTTGGTGTTGGCTTTCTGGCGATCCTGCGTCGCGCCCTGCTCCTGCGTGCGGGTGCCGAACGCTTCGTAGGTCGATTGCCAGGTGATCGCACCGGTGTCGCCGGTTTTGCTCACCACGTCGCCGCGTGAGTTATAGGCGTTGTAGCTGCGTGTCGCGCTGTCGCGGATCGTGTAGAGCACGCCACCGATACCACCGCCGTAATCGCTGCCACGGATGGTTTCGACCGTGGGGGTGCCGACGCCCGTGACGTATTCCTGCACCGAGAGGCCGCCCGCGAACGAGATCTCGTCGCTGGTGCCGTTCGCCGCGCTTTCGTTCCGCCCGACCCGGCGGGTACGGTGATCGTAGCTGTAGGCGAATGTCCCCTTCACCGAATCGGTCAGCGAGACGAGGCGGTTGTCAAAATCGAAGCCGTAGGTCTGGACCGTGACACCGCCGACTTTCTTCTCCGTGCGGTTGCCGTTGGCGTCGTAAAGGAAGGTGGTGGCGGAACTGCCCCCATCCGAAACGCTCTTGAGTTGGTTGCTGTTGTAGCCGTCCGTGGTGTCGCCGTAGGTGAATTCCCAGGTGCCCGAGTTGCTTCCACCGGTGGCGACCTTCTGGGTCCGGTTGTTAGCCTTGTCGTGCGCGTAAGCGGTGACGGTAGTCGCACCGTCGGTTTCGGCCGCCGTTTCGATGCCGAGGCGGTAAGCCCGGTCGTAGCTGTTGGTGACGGTGCGGTTGCGGACGTTGGCGTCGCCGTATTGCTCAACGATTTTGAGCAGGTTGCCCACGGCGTCGTAGCCGGAGGGCCAGCCGCCGGTGGCCTGCGAGTAGTCGAAGCTCGAGACGAGCCCGTTGGTCGAGGTGCGGGTATCCTCGCCGAGCTTGCGGTTGAGCGCGTCGAAGGTACCGTTCGTCGCGGTGCCGCTCGGCATGACCTTGCGGGTGACGTTGCCGTTGAGGTCGTAAGCGTAGCTTGTGACGTGCTGTTCGCTTGAAGCGGCGGACGGCTTTTCGGTGCAGGTCAGCAGGCGATTGAGCTTGTCGTACGTCGAGGTCAGGAAGCGCCCGCTGGCGGCGTAGGTGGTGGTGAGGCGGTTGCCCGCCTTGTCGTAGGTGTGGACGTGGGTCGCTCCGGCGGAGGTTTCCTCGGTCAGCCGGTTGGCCTTGTCGAAAACCTGGGCCGTGCCGCGCAACGTCTGGCGGGCGGTGGTCTCGTTCGGGTAGCTGACGCCGAGCAGATTGCCCGCGAGGTCGTAGTCAAGGTGCCGGTTGTCGGCGGACACGCCGGTATGGAGGACATCCTTGAGGCGGTTGAGCGCGTCGTATTGGAAGGTGACGAGCTGGCTCTTCGCATTGGTTCGGGTGAGCTGAACCACGCCGTCGAAGGTGGCCTGTTCGGTGCGCTGCACCGCGCTGCCTTCATCCCAAAGCGTGCGGGTTTTACGCCCAAGGCCGTCGTAGCGGAAGCCGGTGAGGTGGTTCTCGCCATCCTTCACCTGCACGAGATTGCCGGCGTCGTCGTACGAGTTGGCCACCGTGATGTCGCCGGAGTTCGGAGCCGCCGGGTTGGCCGACGGTTGGCCGGTGACCGGGTTGGTGGCGGTGGTGACGAGCCGGTTGAGGGCGTCGTACGTGTTGCGGGTGACGTTGCCGTTGCCGTCGATCACTTCCAGCGCGTTGCCGTTGGCGTCGTAGCTGGAGTGAACAAGAATGTCGTTGGCCCCAAGGCCCTCCGAATCGGTGGAGGGCGAACCGTTGACCGGATTGGTGAGCACGTCGGTGACGCGGTAGGCCCGGTCATGGAAGCTGCGGGTGATGTGTCCGCGGGCGTTGGTGACGGAAATCACAGTGCCGACGCCGTCATAGGCGGTGCGGATCACCGGATTCTGGTAGGCGCTGGAAACCGGCGCGCCGTTGACGATTTCGGTCTTGGTGACGGTGGGCTGGCGTTCGACGGTTTTGCGGTTGCGGGCGTCGTATTCGGACTCCCAGCGGTAGCCGAGCGGATTGATGGTGACGGTGACGTTGCCGTTTTTGTCGTAGGCCGTCTGGGTGCGGGACGAACCGAGCACCGGACTGGTGGTGGTGCCCCGGTTGACCAAGCCGGTGATCGGATCGGGCTGCCACGCGGCCACGGCGCGGCCGATGGCGTCGTAGTCGGTTTCGCTTTCCCGGAGGAGTGGATCGATCGTTTTCCAGACCAAACCGGTGCTGGCATAGACGGTTTGTGTGGTCGCGGCGAGCGTGGTCCCGAACGCGTCGGTGACGCTGAGCGGACGCTTTAGTCCATCGAGCACCGTCCGAGTAACTTTGCCTCGGTCATCGGTGGTCGTGGTTTGAAGGGCTTCCTTGTTGGCCGAGATCGTGCCGTAAGCGGTGGTCGAGACGGCGTAGGTGCCGCTTTCATACTGCGTCTCCGTGCGAACCGGGCGGTACAGCGCGTCGTACTGGGCGTAGGTGTGAAGGTCGAGGGTGCCGCTGGTGGTCAGCACAGCGTCGTGGCGGATGACGTGCGTGGGCTTGAAGCCGGAGGTGTCGAACGCGCTGCTGCCGGGGTTACCCTTCACGGTGCCGCCTTCAGGCAGGACCAACCCGGAATCGGTGTATTTATATTCGGTGTGGGTCTTCGTGGTGGAACCCGCCGCTACGGCGGTGACGGCGGCGAGAGTGCCCGTCGCTTCGCTCGGCGTCAGGCCGGTGAAAACATGCACCGGGCGCTGGATCGCATCAACGAAGGTCACCGTGACGAAACCGCGCGGGTCGGTCTGGCGGATGGGCGTTCCGACGTTGTTGTATTCGAAGGTGGTGACTAGATCGTTGCCGGTGACACTTCCTTTGGTCGCCTCGGTGACGAGGCCTTCGGCGTTGCGGCTCGGCAGGCCCGCGCCATCCATGTCGCGGATGGTTTTGATGCGTCGGTTGAGGACATCGTAGTGGTGAAGGGTGTAATGGCCTTCCTCGTCGATCTCGGCGGCTTTGTTGCCGTTGAAGTCGTACCAGGTTTCCTTGGTCGTCACCGCTTCGCCCGCACGCGTGCCGGCGCTCGGATAGGTGACCTTGGTCAGCCGGTTGAGGGAGTCGTATTCGAAACGAGTCCGGTTGCCCCGGGGATCGAGGGTGGTAATCCGGTTGCCGTTGAGATCGTAGGCGTGCTCGGTGATGAGCTTGTCGCCCTGCGGGTCGACGACCTCGCGCCACAGGCGGCCGTTGGTGTCCGGTAGATAGGCGGTGGAAAGATCCTTTTCCCAGGCTTGGCCGGAGACGCTGCTGAAGGCGACGCTCGTCTTGCCGGTCTGGAAGGCCCGGAAGCGCTGGTTGGCGTAATCGTAGCGTTCCTGTGCCAAGGGAACGGTGCCGCCTTGCAGGACCCATTTGGACTTCCGGCGGCCGAGGCCGTCGACATCGAAGCCGGTGGTGGTGTCGAACGCGTCGTCGATCGTTTCCATCACGCGGTAGTTGCCGCTGTAGGTGTAGTCCTCGCGGCGGCCGAGCGCGTCGATCTTCGCGGTCGGATCGGCCCACTTGGTCATGGTGCCGGAACCAGCGGGCAGGCCGGTGGGCAGCGCTTCGTGATCGTCACCGAACTCCCAGGTCGTCACGTTGCCCGAGAGGTCGGACGCCCACCACAGCGAGAGCCCGGCGGCAGGGTCGAAGGCGTAGCTTTCGGTACCGAGGTAGCCTGAGCTTCCAGGCGCGCCCCCATGATGGATGCTGGAGGTCAGGTAATAGACCATCCATTCTTTGCTGAACGACTTTTCGGTCTGGTCGACATCGACGACCTCGGCCTGCATCCCGCTGAATTCGTAAACGGTGACATTGCCGGCAGCGTCGGTGACGGTCGTGGAAGGCTCAGAGGTGAATGAGACCGTTGAGTGGAACTGGATTCCTCCCTGCGGCACGAAGGTGGTCGTGCCCATTCCACCGGGCAACACTACGGAAGTCACGCAGCGAGGTTGACCATACATCGTCTTCCACAGGCCATGGCCTGTCATTTCCCGTTCCTGCAGTTGTTTTTCGACCCAAGCCCGGACATCCGCCGGGAGTTCATCGATCACCGGGCAACTGGTGCCGTTGACGCTCGAGTCCCAGTACTGTTTGCCCTGATCGAAGCCGTAGTTGAAGGTATGGGTATTGCCGCGCTTGTCGGTGACCGACTTCAGGTTGGTGTGGTAGTAGTAGGTGTAGCGCGGGTTTTCGGGATCGGACACGTCGAGTTCGTCCTCCCTCGCGCTTTCATAGGTATAGCCGACCGAGGTCCCATCGGCGAAGGAGACCGAATCGAGTTTCTGGAACTCGGGGTAGCCTTCCGGCAGTGAGCTGGCGGCCGTGTAGTGGAACGTCGTGGTGTTGCCGCGACTGTCGGTCATCGATTCGACCCGGCGCGAATCGGAGCTGCGGTTGATGACGAGAAACTGTCCTTCGCGGTCCGGTGAGCTGATCTTGCGGGGAATCAGCGCCACATCGTTGGGCACTCCGGGCGAAGTCGCGTAGTCGTATTGGAGCCGGACGCCATAGCGGTCGCGGGCTTCGGCGAGTCGCCAGTAGGTGTGACGTTTGACGGTGGTGCCACCGCTGATCCGGTCGCTGCCGTACATAAACCAGGTCTTGCACTTGGTGTAGGTCAGCGTGTTGCCGAACTTCTTCTGGAGCGTGAAGTTCGTGCCGTTGCGCGTCAGGGTGTTGAGGTAGGTTTTCTTATCCGAGCGCGTCGAGGGCCACGGGAAGAAGCTCGAAAAATCGCGGGTGCCGAAGCGCTGGGAGCCGCCCGCCTCGTCCACGACGTTGACCGTGACCGGGTCGTGGGATTCGTCACCAAGGGTTTCCACCACCTCCACATACGAGCAGAGATTCGATGACCAACCCGGGCCGAACGGCAGGTCGAAACGTTCATGGGGCTTCAAGCCCGAACGGCTGGAGAAGCTGGCTTCCGCGGTGCTCGCGCTGGCCTGCAGGACGAGGTCGGAGGAACCCAGCGGGCTGTAATGATAGGTGGTGTCGTGGTGCAGGGAGAGATTGAAGGCGTCGATGAAGGTTTCCTCATTCGGCAGGTCGGACTCGGCTTCCTGCTGTGGCTTTTCGTCCGCGAGCGGGCGGCCGTTGAGCGCGACCTTGCGGTATTTCGGCCCGACGGCGTCGCTGCCGCTGTAGCTCGTCGCCCACGAAATGTTGTCGAGTGGCACCAGGTAGGCGATCTGGCCTTCGACCACATCCGGATCGACGCCGTCCTTGAATTCCGAGTGCGGACTGTCGGGATCATTCAGCAGCGACGTAGGATCGTAGAGGAGGAAGGGAGAACCATCGTCGGGCTTGACCATCGCCCAGTAGTCGTAGTCCGGCTCGCCTTGGCCTTCGCCCGTAAGCCAGGCCGGATCGGTGGTGATATGGGAGATCTTGATCGGATAATACTGCGTAGTATCCAAGGTCAGCGTCGTGACCTGCGACATCACGCCGTAACTGGGCGCGCCGACGGTTCTGTCCCCGATTTGAAGTTGCCATTGCTCCGAATGGCTACCCGAAGGATCGCCGATCTGGGCGGTGACCACTGGCGAATCACCGCCACTCGCCGGTTTAATGATGGCGCCCAGGTTGCCGATGGGCGCATAGGAACCGGGGATTTCCTCCCCGTAAAAATCGAGGGGGTTAAGCTGCCGGTCATTCTCGTTGAGCGGGTCCGAACCGTATTCCGCTTCATCCTTGTCGGAAATTCCGTCGTGGTCCGTGTCCCCCTCGTTGGGATCGGTCCCGTTGAGCATCTCCTGGTAGTTGGAGAGCCCGTCGTTGTCGTAATCCGCCTCGTTCAAGGGGGTGGTCGCGGGGTTATCGACCGTGGCCGGCTGGCTGGCGACGTTGGGATTAACGCGTCCGGGATAATAGTACTTCGCCTCCCAATAATCGAAGAAGGTATCGTTATCCGAATCCGATTCGTCCAGCTTGGTCGCCCCGAACGTTTGGGTCACGCCAGCGAAGACCGCCTGCCCGGCGGTTTCCTCCGCGTTGGTCAGGCCGTCACCATCGACGTCCGGACTGTAATGGATTGGATCGGATCCGATCCGCAGCTCCTCGGTATCGCTAACCCCGTCCCCATCGACGTCCCATCCCGCAAGAGCCGCGACCTGGGTCGCGCTGAGAGTCGTCTTGTATAGCTGGAGACGATCCACGGTTCCGTCCAGTTTGGTTCCGTAATTGAATGACGGATAGTTCGCCGTCACATCGACCCCGACGAAAAACTCGTTCACCACTGCATCTCCCGACTCGGTGAGAAAGGTTTTGGTCGTGGTGATGGTCCTGCTTTGCGCCACCCCATCGATGTAGAGCTTCCATGCGGGTCCGGAGTCGTAGGTCAGGACGATGCTGACCCAATGGCCCTCAAGGTCTGTCGCGCTCTGTGAAACATCCCATCGCTCCCGGGGAGTGGTGACAGCCCAGGGCAGCGTGACGAATTCCAATCCTCCGCCCGTCTTGGGCCGGATCATGGCGCGAATGACGTAGGGGTTCAGCGTATTGGTCGTGCCCGCAGGCTGGGCGGGCTGCTGGGCGTCCTCCGGAAGGTAGGAGAAAATGGGTTGGGCCGAGGCGAGAGCGCCGCCGTTGAACTTGACCCAGAGGCTGATGCTCTTGACCTCGTTATATTTGACGAGTGGCGAGGCGGACGATTTGCGCTTCGGCAGGGCGATGTGATACGCGCCGTTGCTAACGAACCCTGCCCCTGAGATCCCGCTCTTCGGGTTGTTCTGGGCGGTGGCGTTGGAAAACGCTCCCGAGCGGGCTTGGGCATTCCGGCCATTCCCACTGACATCCAAAATGGTGACGTAGTCGGTATCCGGCGCTGTGAAGTTGTAACTGGCGAAGAGAGTCGCACTGGCGGGTACCGGATTGTCGGCGATCCATGCGGCGCTGAACTGGTTGGCCAACGGCTGCGGGTCGACGCTGTCTTTCAGGCCGTCTCCGTCCGTGTCCTCTCGGTTGGGATCGGTTCCGGTGGTGGCCTCTTGAGCATCGGTCAGACCGTCGCGGTCGGAATCGATGATGACCGTCACCGAGGCATTGGCGGTCGCCCCGCCCGCGCCGCCTTGGATCGTGGCGGTTTCGGCGAATAGCGGCTGAAGAAGGAACGGGAGGAGGAAAAGTCGAAGTTTCGACATGGGAGGAGAATCAGTCAGCTTTGAAATGAACGGAGATCTTCCCCTCGGCATCGCTGCGGAGGATCAGAGTGGTGGCGGTGGTGTCGCCGTCGAGGGTTTCGATGCCGCCGATGAGTTCCAGATGGCTCAGGCTGACCGGTGCGTTGACGAGCGGCGTGCCGTTGAAGGCGACGAGGAATACCACCGGCTCGGGCGTGCGCTGGCGGTTGTAGATGGTTTGACCGGAACCTGAAACGACGGTGATGACCGGCGTAAGGCCGTTGTAGTAGTCGTTCGGATTGGTGCCGCCCTCGAATTCCTGACGGTTGGTAAGACCGTCGCCGTCGAGGTCATCCCCGCTCGCGGCAAGCGTGGCCAGATTGCCAAACAGGGATTGTTCGTAGTCGTCTGGCAGGCCGTCGAGATCGAGGTCGTTGGACTGGAAGAGTTCGGTGAGGTAGGACTCCTCGAGCACCACGGAATAGACCCGGACTTCGTCGAGGTAGCCGTTGAAAGCCATGGCCGTGTCGTAAGTGGATACCGTCAGGTGACGCTGGCCAAGCGTGAGGGCATCGACCGCAAGCGCGCCGAGCGAAACCGATTGCGCGGAGCCGAAGGACGCGCCGTCGAGACGAAGCGCGACTTGGCCCGCCGTCACGTTGCGCGTGAGCACGACGTGATGCCAAAGCCCGTTGGCGAGACTGCGGCCGCACGCCCAGGTCACCGAATTGCCGCCGCCGGTATGGAAGCGCAAAGTGGTGCTGTTTTCCAGCGAGAGGGCGAGTTCAGCCGCTTGGGTGGAGCTTGCGGCGCTAAAGAGGCATTGGTTGGCCGCCGCGCTGGATGTCTTGAACCAGAGACTGACGGTGAGGTCGCCCGCGCCGTTGAGCACGGACGCGGGGAGCGTCACGGCATCGGTGCCACTGTGGAATTGGAGCGCGCCACTTGCAATGCCGCCGGTGGCCTGCCAAGCGGGAGATGACACCAACGTGCCATGTTTCAGATCGAAGCTACTGTCGGCCGCGGTGCTGCCGGAGCTTTCGTCCAACCGAAGATGCAGCTTCTGATCCATCTCAAGCCGGTCGTCGAAGCCGTCGGCATCGGTATCGGTCTGATAACCGCTCAGGCCTTTTTGATATTCCTGCCAGTTTGACACGCCGTCATCGTCGAAGTCGTCGCCGGGGATGATGTCCGCCAGCGTTTTGGAGGAAGGATCGGCGGTTTGCTCAATGAGGACGCGTTCCCATTGGTCGGCGATACCGTCACCGTCCGTGTCTTCCTGGCCGTCCGACAGGCCGTCACCGTCCGTGTCGGCCTTCAACGGGTCGGTGCCGAAGGTGGTCAGCTCCTGCCAGTTGGTGAGGCCGTCGCCGTCGAAGTCCGCTCCCTTGGGATCGATCGTCGGAACGTCCGACATTTTGAGCCGCATGAAGAACTTCGGGTAAGGCTGGCTCTGTCCGTCGAGCGGGGTGACGTCGAGCGGATCGTGCTTCGTGCCCTGGTCGATTTCCGGGAGGTAGAACCAATCGACCAAATCGAGCGAATACTGCGTGAAGTAGGTGCGGCCGTCCTCACCGGCCCAATTGAGCCGGTAGCTGTTGGATCCCAATGGCGACAGGGTGGATTCCGAATTCGGACCGACCGCTTGAACGGTGCCGAGGCTCGCCAGCGCGGTGCTGGAGAGGATGGAAAAGAAAGGAACTTTCATTGGGTGCCTCCTTCGACAGGAGCTGGGGACTGGCCGCGCCAGTAATGAAGCACGACGTCCTTCGGCTTCGGCGGATTGGCCAAGAGTTCCGCGCGACGCTGCGCTTCGGCCGTTACCCGGCTTTGAAACGCCTCGGCCAGCCGTGTGCCTTCATGGCGGTACAGCTCGTGTAACTCGCCAAGTGCGGCGAGCGCATCGGCATTCGAGCCTTCGATGACGACGAAAGCCGGGCCGTTCGCCGCCAGATCGGGAAGCGTTGGGATTTGCGGCGCAACGTAATCGCTGGAGGCGGAAGCTTGTTGGGTATCGATGTCGCCAAGCCCCATCATCATTCCGCGTTCCTGATAGGACCCATCGGCCTTGGTGACGCGGTAGTGGCCGAAGCCGCTGAAATGATTGAAGTCGAGATTCGACCACGCCTTGATTTCCGCGTCCGGGTTTCCGTCCATGCGGATTTGGAGAAGGGTGCGCGAATGGTCGTAAACGGAGGCCGACACGAACAGGGAGCGGGCCGGTTCGGGTTGGGCGGAGGTTTCCGCCGGGGCTGAGGACGTCCCGACGTCGGTGGACGCGGATGCTTCCGGCAACTGTGGATCGACCACCTTTTTGACGGTGAGCGAGATGTCTCCCGTCACGGGCGGCAGGCCTGACATGGGCGGCGCTTCCGTCACCTCGTGATGCAGTGTGGTCGAGTTGAGCACCTGAAAGTCCGGCACTTCGGGTGCGGGCGCGGCTTGCGTGGATGTGCCGTCGGCGACCGGCCCGGGGATCGAAACCGTGGCCGAGTCCGCCGGGGCCGTGGTGCCGTCCTGCGCTACCAGAGGCAGCGTCGACAGACACAAGGCCAGACAACAGGGGGAGTATTTCATGATGGGAAAACTGTTGGGGATGAGGCGATTCGGTTTGTTGGAGTATCCCGGTCGGCCCGTTGGCGGGGCGTGCCTAGCAGGCGATCTCACGTGACTCAACCGTGAACCGCCGCCGTGATGACGGCGAAATGTGCGATTCCGATGAAGTTGCGGAGATTTGTCCGTGAACTAAAAACGCGTGTGATATGCCAAATTTCGCGGCGATTTGTGCGATGCGATCGTCCGGCGTCAACGGTAAAGGGAAACTTTCGGGGCCAATAGTCACCGCGACGCATGCCGGTGATCCCTGCAAGCTGAAGGCTTGCACGATACCGACCAACTCCGTTCCTGCTTTGCCGGAGTGATTATCCGGAGGCGCCTCCGCAAGGGATGGAGCCAAGCGGATCTTGCCGGTTACTGTGGTTTGGAGCGGAGCTATGTGTCGCGGCTCGAAAAGGGAATCAGGACTCCTTCCTTGGATGTGATCTTCCGATTCGCCCACGCATTCGGAATATCGGCTCAAACTTTGGTGAAGGAGGTTAATGAAGCCCTTTCCAAGGCGGGTGGTCGGTAAGCTCCTTTTATCTATAATAGGATGAAGGACGCGCACCGGCGGCTTTCGGTCCGGGCGCGTCCTCGTGGGGGGGTGTTCCGGGAGAAGTCTGCGACCTGACGAATCGGCCGATCTGTCTTTGGATGTTCGGGAAAGTTTGAAGTTGAGCCGTCCCACGGACCTCAAAAAGAAGACCGCGAACCGGTCTGTAAAGCTCAAACGCTCGTACTATAGTATGAAGAAATAAAGAGATCGTCCCGATACGATTCTTGTTCTTGGAAGAACGGGATCACTTGGACATGAAACAGCTTGTGGGTCGGGTGATCGCCCGGCGCAGGGCGGATGCGTCCGTGACCCAGGAAAAGCTCGCTGAAATTGCCGGCTTGGAGCGTGGTTATATTTCCTTAATGGAACGGGGTCTTAGAATGCCTACGGTCGATACGATCTTCAGATTGTGCCAAGGCTTGAAAGTGTCTCCATCCGAATTGATCCGGGAGATTGAGAAGCAGGTCGACAAGGATCGAAAAACTTCCCGGAAGCGTTAGTTCCGGCCGAGGAAAAGTGTTTCCTCGCGCGGCTACTCCGTGCGCCGCTCTCCTTTCTCCTAGGGGCAAGCCCCTAAAACCCCTTTCGATCCAGCGGCCCCCGGTTCGAACTCGTGGTTCCCACCAGTCCGCACCCGATCGGAGGCCGGCAACTTCCAACGCTCCGCGCCCCCGCATCGTGGCGGCTCGCGCCGGTGCAGCGGCATTCGTGCCTCACGCCCGCAGACACCCTCGCGACCGCACCATGCGCCGGTTAGAATGAGCCAGGCTCCGCACCACGCCACCCGCACCTCCCTCCCCCGCAGCGGCGGCCAGATCCGGCATAAACCGGCGGCCCCGCATCCGCGGGACTCGCCGTCCCCATGGCGGCGCGGCCACCGGGGACTTTATTCCGTTCTTTCGCCACTCCCCCGCCCTTCCTCCTTGCCCCACCATTAGCTTGCACGCTAACGCGTGATTCGAGCCACCGCCCCGCGGCTGGCAAGGACAAGTTCCCTCCTTGGTCGGTCGCTCCGGTCCTCGCTGTCCTCCCTTCCGCGCTCGGTCGCGTGCGTGTCTCTCCTTCCGGAGTTCGTCAAGGTCGTGCTGCCGTTGTCGCCTCCACCTGGACGAAACGACACCGACTCTCCCTCACTTGTGCAGGTCCGGGCAGCTCCGGCCTCCGTCCTTGTCAGCCGCTCCGATGGGCGGCGGCGCGTTCGGCGCGTGATTGATTCGCTTGAACGAAAAACGCTGGCCGCGTTTTGCAGTTCATTGCGGATCAATCGGTTGCGATGTCTCGGCGCTTGTCGTTGGTGCCGCTTAAACGTAACTTTCTCCTATCGGTCGGGGGCGTCAAACCCCGCCGGTTTCGGTTAGCAAATCCAATTCCCACTTAGCAAATGAGACCTCAATACAAGACCCTTGGCGGCTATGGCGATAGTCTTCATCGCCCGCTCGAAATCGCCGAACTGAAAAGCTTCGCGCCCTCGATCTTCGCCGAGAACGCCCACGCCCGCACTTCCTCGCGGTACAGCTTCCTCCCCACGTCTTCCATTCTCTCCGGAATGGCGGAAGAAGGGTGGGTGCCGGTGGCCGCGCAGGAGCAGCTTGTGCGCGACCAATCCCGCGACGGCTTCCAGAAGCACATGCTCCGCTTCGCTCACCGCGACGACTTGCAGCGTCCCGGTGCGGAGCGCGCAGAAATCGTGATCGTCAACAGCCATGACCGGTCCAGCGCCTATCAGTTGCACGCGGGGATTTTCCGCTTCCTCTGCCTCAATGGCCTTGTGGTGTGCGATGAGACCTTCAAGCGCATCAGCATCACACACCTGAATTTCAATCCCGCGAAGGTGATTGAGGCGTCCGTGAGCATCGCCGAAGGCATTCCGGCGATCATGGGCGGATTGCAGGAAATGAAATCCCTCACCCTTACGGACGGCGAACGCGAGGCATTCGCCGAATCCGCCGCGATCCTGCGCTATGGAAGCCTCGAAGCCGCGCCGGTGCGCCCGTTCAAGCTGCTTGAACCGAACCGCTATCAGGACAACGGCCGGGACGTTTGGACCACCTTCAACGCGGTGCAGGAGAACTGCGTACGGGGCGGGCAGAAGGATTATATCAAGCGCAAGGCCAACGGCCAGCGGATGCCCAAGAGCCGCGCAGTGACCGGCATTGACGGCAACGTGGCGCTCAACAAGGCCCTCTGGCATCTGGCCGGGAAAATGGCGGAACTCAAACATGGCTGAGGTTCGCCCGGGAAGGGGCGCGGGCGACCGCTCCCCTTCCGTTCTCGAAACTACTAAATCAGCAGTAGAAGTCACGCAGCCATGAACACGACGACTGAAGCCGTGGTGAAACTGGACCCGAAGACGGTTCACGTTTCCAAGCTGAACACCCGCCAGCCGAAAAAGGAAGACGTGGGGGAACTGATGGAATCCATCCGGGCTACCGGCCAGATCACACCCGCCATTGTGCGACCGCATCCGAAGAAGGAAGGCCACTACGAACTTGCCGCCGGTGCCCGCCGCAAGGTGGCTTGCGGGGTGCTCGGGATCACGCTCGATGCGATCGTCCGGGAAATTCCTAACGAGGATTTCGAGGATTTGATCCTGATCGAGAACTTACAGCGCGAGAATCCTGATCCGATGCAGGAAGCCCTCTTGATCGAGCGGCGCGTTGCGGCGGGGGCGAGCCTTTCCGCCATCGTCGCCGCCTACGGCAAGGACGAGGTTTGGCTGCGCCGCCGCATGAAACTCGTTTCCCTCACTCCCGCCGCCCGCGACGCGTGGCAGCCGGGGGGCGTGTTCGAGTTCTTCACGGTGGATATGATGGAGTTCATCGGCGCGCTTCCGGCCGAGGAACAGGACGAGTACGCCGCCGATCAATGGGGCACGCGGGACTATCGCACGTTGCGCGATCTATCCGCGAGCCATCGCAACCAAGCCCGGTCGCTGGAAGGCGCGGAATGGCTGAACGCCCCTTGCACGATCGTTGACGGGTGCGGGCCGGGGTGCGCCACCAACACGGCGGATTCTCTTTTCCCCGATGAAAAGCACCCGTGCGGGTCTTGCCTCAACGTCGAGTGCTTCGTGAAGCGGCTGGCGTTGTTCAACGACAGCAAGATTGGCGCCGCCATCGGCGAGCGCCCGCTGTCGGATTTCGTGATCCTGTCCGGGAACCACCAGCGACAAATCATCTATAAAGGCGAGAGCTTCAGTTCCGTTCCCCAATGGCAGCAGAAAGACCACTTCCGTATGCTCAAAAAGGAACGGAAGGGAGCGACGCCCGCCCTCGACCTCACTGATCCGGCCCAACCGTTCACGCGTTGGGTAATGCCGAAGGAGGAAACGGCCGCCGGGCCGATTCCCACCGCCGGGGAATCGACTACCAAGAAGGAATCGCGGGAGGATCGCTTGACCGGCAAGCGGCTGGCGCTTCTCAACAAATCCTTCACGGAGGCGGTGAAGGCCGCGCCCGTGCCGGCCACGGTCCCGATCCTCAAGATCGTGGCAGCGTTCGGGATGTGCGGCACCCGCAGCGATTCGGGCGCACGAACGATCCGGGCAACCTGGGAATCCATCGACTCGACCGGAGACGTGCCGCCCCTCGATTGCTGGACCGAGGAACCGCAGGCCCCGGAGGCGGTGATTTGGAACGGCGTCAAGTCGGTGATCGGGATGCGCCTCCAATTCCACCGCAACGGCGATTTACTCGACGCCGACCGTCGTAGGGACATGGAGCGCATCGCCGGGTTGATCGGCTTCGATCACGCGGCACGGTGGACCGAAATTTGCACGCTTGAGGTACCGGTGCCGAAGTCCTGGGGCGCGGGTTTCGATCCGATCACCCTTGAACCGGTGAGCAAGGCCGCTTGAGACGGAGCAGGGGGGCGGGACTACCGCCCCCTCGATTCCATCGACATCCATGAGAGCGAAACAAGCGATCCTTGCCGGACTGGTGTACCGCCTGAAACGCGGATGCGCCTCACCCTATACCCGCAACTCCCGCCGGTACTGCTGCGCGGTGCCAGCGTCGGACTTCCACCCGGAAACCGTGATCGGCGACTGTTGGATCACCGACGAAGAAGGCAACCCAGATCCCGGCCTCTCCTGTTCGCCGGTGCCGGTATGCCGCGATGCAATCGGCCTTCTGGCCGGACGGATGGAAAATCATTAACACCCGCCGTCGCCCGCACCCGGCAAGCAGGTGCGGGCGACGGTGGCCTCGCGCGGCCGTGTACACTTCCCCGCGCGTGGGCGAGAAAGACTTTCCCCCTTTCTCGCGCTCTATTCCCCTTGCGATCGCGAAAGCGATTTTCGCGGGCACCCTTTAGCGGTGCCGAAGTGCCAGGACGGTTGAATCCCGCCCCGGCGGTTTTTCGCAGGTTCCCGGCGAGAATGGGCCACCACCCAGCTCGTCGGAGCCGGGGTTCTCGCGAGAAACCGCCGCTTGGGTCCGGAGACCGTCACCGGTCTCACACCAAACCGTCCCGCCGCGACCGAGGTAGGATGCCACTTTCTGATCCAGACGGGTTTGATCCGGGGGCGCAAGGACTCCTCAAGCTACCAGCTTTCCCAGCCATGGCAGCACCAGCAGGAAGAGACGGAACACCCACCAAGCCGAGGGAGTGCCGATGAGCAGGCTCAAGGGAACCGAGGCCCACACTGGCAACGCATTCCCGAATCGGAATGCCAGCACACCCGCAATGGCGAACGTGATTCCCACCATTAGATGAGGGAGCGTGAATTTCCGCGCACTTTGGAAAAGCGCGAACTCAGCGGCGATGAAGTACGGGAAAGGCAGTTTCAATGAAGTCCGGAGATCGTTTTTCCAACAAGAAGAAGAAATTCCGACGCGGGAAAGGTCTTTCCCTCCGGACCTACTGGCGTGCGGTCCTACCCTTTCGCCTAGAGGAACGGCCCCTAAAACCCCGTTTCTGGACGCGGCTTCCGCCTTGTCCGTTCGTCGCTCCGCGCCACACATCCGCACCTCCGGCCAGCCGCATCGTCGTTCCGATCCGGCATAAACCGGCGGCCCCGCATCCGCGGGACTCGCCGTCCCCAGGGCGGCATGGCCACCGGGGACTTTATTCCGTTCGCACCGTCGATCCTCCTCCCTTCCTCCCTTCCCCACCATAAGCTTGCACGCTGGCCGCGTGGGGATTGCCACCGCCCCGCTATCGCCAAGGGCAAGTTCCCTCCACTTCGTTCCGGTCGCTCCGTCCTCGCCATGCTCCCTTCCGCGTTTGGTCACGGCTGTGTCTCTCCTGACGGAGTTCGTCAAGGTTGTGCTCCGCGTCCTCGCAAGCTGCGGATGCTCGCCTCCACCTGGACTAACCGACCCGCCAGCTCCCGCACTTGTGCAGGATGCGCGTGGCTTCGTTCTCCACCCTGTGGCGTCCGCTTCGATTGGGCGGCGGCGCGTTACATCGCGTGATTGATTCGCTTGAACGAAAAATGCGGTTCGCATTTGTAGTTCATTCGCAATCAATGCGTTGTGAGTTTTGTTTGCTTGTCGTTAGTGCATCTTTGGCGTATCTTTCTTGCATCGGTCGGGGGCGTAAAACCCTGACACTCAATCCCAAACGGAACCAATGCCATGATCGACAAGAACCGCTTCGAAATTACTGGAAACCTCGTAGCCGCCCCAGAACTCCGCTACACCCCGAAGGGTACGCCGGTAGCCCACGCCCGGATCATCCACACCGATTCCCACAAGGATTCGGAAAGCGGAGAATGGAAAAAAGGGAAGCCCATGGGCATCGACTTCGTCATTTGGGGAGCATCCGCCGAAGCTTTCGTAAAGAAGGTCAGCAAGGGCACCGCGGTGTTTCTGGAGGGAAGGATGAAGCCGAACGAATTCACGGGCCGGGATGGCACGCAATACTACGGCCTGCGTCTGCGGGTCGATCAATGGCACATCATCGCCCACCCCCGCGCCAAGGAGGAAGCCGGAAACAACGGGCAGACGGAACAAGGCACCCAGCCGAAGGGCCGGGGCAGCCGGAAGAGCACCGCCGCCAATGGCTAACCGGTAAAGAGCGGAGGCCGGGAGCGCGTCAACGCTTCCGGCCCCCTACGGATCGAACACCCCACTTAGCAGGTAAGATGACTTTCCAGACCGAATCTACTATCGGAACCCCCGCCCCGGCAACGCCGGATTTCAGCGCGGACATCTCGCTTGAATTGGCAACCCGCGCCCATTCGGGCACCAGCCATTCCCCGGAACGACGGGGAGTCGCCGAGGTAAAGGAGTACGTCGCAATCCTTAGCGCCGATCTGGCCGAGTTCACCGCCCTTGCGGAGAAGCACGGCACAGGTGATGCCTTCGCCGAGCTGTTTTCCCGCTACCGGAATGCTTTCAAGCGCAGCACGCTTGCCCACCTTTCGGCCAAATCCCGCTGCATTTCCACCCTCATCACAGGCGGCAGCAATTTCCCGGTGCGGCGTGCCGAGAAGGCGAACGCCACCGAGCACCGGAGGCTTGAGGAGCTTCTAAACTGCCGAAAGCTCTGGCGGAAACGGATCTTGAAAGCGATCGTTTCGAACACGGGCGGTCCGATCATGAGCGGCGATGCGGATGTCGTCGAACGGCTGAAAGAAGAGATTCAGCAAGCCGAGACGAAGCAGGCACGCATGAAGGAAGCCAATGCGGCTATCCGGAAGCACAAGAAGGCGGGTCCCGCCGCACAGGTTGCGGCGCTGGTGGCCCTCGGATTCACCGAGACAGTGGCCGCAAAACTGTTGGAACCGGACGCCTGCGGCCGCATCGGCTTCGCGGATTTCCAGTTGACCAACAACAGCGCGAACATTCGCCGGATGCAGGCCCGCCTTGTCACCGTGGAGAAGGCGCATGCGACCCCGGCCACGGAACGAGAGGGAACGAATGCCCGGATTGAGGATTGTCCCGCCGACAACCGCGTCCGCTTGTTCTATCCGGGCAAACCGGATGCGGACACCCGCGCCGCGCTGAAAAGCTCCGGCTTCCGCTGGACGCCCTCGCTGGGCTGCTGGCAGGCGTACCGCAATAACCGGACGATTCCGACCGCCCGGAAACTGGCCGGACTGGATGGCTGAAGCTTGAACCGGGAGGGGCGGGAATTGTCCGCCTCTCCCCCTTCCCATTTCCTACGATGGAATTAGTAGAGTTGCAGCAGGAGGCAGAGCGCCTTTTCCAAGAAGCCGCCGCCCGCGCCCTTTCCCAGCCGGGCGAGAAGAACCCGCCCTTGCAGGCCCTCCGGCAATTGTGCTGGAGGCACTACGAAAAACATGGCTTTGCCTGCATGGCGGATTGCTTCGCCGCCGTGGTGCCCCACATCCAAGGCCGCTTGACCTTGGAGGGATGGAGCGTGGCGGATTTGACGGTTGCCCCGTGGACCTTTCGCGTCGTGCTCCGGCCCTTCTGGATGGGACAAGAACGGGTTCACATCGCCATTCATCATGACGGGCCACTGCCCCTGTGACGGAAACCGGCTATCGCTCGATCTTCGCGCCCATCGCTACCTTCAAGGATGGGATGACGCCCGAAGAATTCATCCGGGGGATGTTTCCGCAGACCGCGCAAATGAGCCTGTTCTAACCAACTTCCGTTCCGCTGGAACTTCCGATCCCGCCGTTGCCGCGCCTGGCAAGCAGGTGCGGCAACGGCTCACACGCGGGGAGGCGCTGACGGTTTCCGCGTGGCGAGAAAGGCGTTCCCCCTTTCTCGCGCTCATTCCCCCCGGTGCGCACGGCGCTTTGGGCATCCCGTAAAGCGATGCCGTCGCGCCGGTCCTCACATCGCCGAATCACGGCGTCTCGCTCCGCTCGATTTCCAGCGTAGCATTGTTGTAAAAACAATGCATGGTTTTCAACATGAGTGCGGCGACCGGATCCTCGATGAAGGCGAAAATTCTCGATCTTCTGGCAAAAAAGGACACCGGATGGGCCTTCACTCCCCATGATTTCGCCGATCTTGGCGATCCGCGCGCCGTGGGCATGGCTCTGACTCGCTTGGTCAGAGACGGCGCTATCCGCCGTCTTGATCGGGGACTTTATGACCGTCCGCAGGACCATCCTCTTCTTGGCAAGGCGGGAGCCACCTCGGATTCCGTCGTGGCCGCAGTGGCGAGGAAGAAGAACCTCCGCATTCTTCCCTCCGCAGCAGTGGCCGCTAACAAACTGGGGGTTTCCACCCAAGTGCCGGCCAAGCTCGTCTATCACACTGACGGCGCTCCTTCTTCCGTGAAGCTCGGGAAGCTGAAGATCGAGTTCCGCCGCAACAGCGGGAGCATGCTCGCCTTGGCCGACCGCCCCAGCGGTTTGGTTGCCCAAGCGCTGCGCGATATCGGCAAAGACAAGGTGACGGCCGCTCACTTGCAGCGCCTGCGTGACAACCTGCCGACGGATGCGAGGAAGGGGCTCGCCAAGGATCTCAGCCGCGTTCCCGCTTGGATGAGGCCTCATTTCAAGGAACTCTCCTGCTGACATGCCCGTCGGCCAAGGCCTGGGATCCTTGCTGGTGAGCGGAACCCAGCGGGTCAAGGCGTCGCTCAAGCGGTCCTCGAAAGCCGCGCCCAAAGAGGCACCGCATGACCGCCGATCCCCAAGGGAAGCTCGCCATCAACTTCCATGCTGGATCGTCCTCTCGCCGCTCATTTCCGCAGATAGGCCTTTTGGGCGTATCCGATCAGATTGCGTACCCGCACGCGGGTGTTGGGCGGCAGAATGGAGTTTTCCGCCTGCAATGCCACCGGAGTGACCTTGGCCGTACGCAAGCGCTCGGCATCGCGCGCGACTTCGCGGCGATGCTCACGGTCGAGCTGCTTGAAGATGACGGTGGAGCTGGCCATTCCTACCCCAAGAAGGCCATCCGAACGGCCGATTGTCAACGAACGGCGCGCCCGCCAAGGCCCGGACGGGCTGCGACTCTCCAGCCGGACGACTCCTTGCAGAGTGTTCTGGGGTAAGCCCGAATCAAGGGGGGCGACGAGTGATGACAGCAGTTAGGACCCAGTGGACCACGGTCCACCTTTTCCCCATTTGCCGGCCCACCCCCCGGGAACGGCGGCCTCCCGCAGCGGCTGACCCACGAAGTCACCGATAAAACGGGCGACTTCTTCGAGCGAAGGCATTTGGCTGCCAGCGTCACTCTTTCTCCAGAAGGCTTTCCATGCTGCGATCTGCCGGGAGTCATTCCAGAATTCATCGCTCAAGCCGCGGGGCAGACCGGCGGGGAATTTCGATCCGCGCCTCGCGAAGGTCGCCGCGATCGTAGTCGCGAGAACAGCCCCATCGAAGTCGAAGCGACTGCCAAGAAACCAGAGATCAAAGTAATCCTTGAGACGAGTGTTCTGGAGCCCGAGCAGGTGGATGGCTTCCAGTTTTTCGGCGACGACGGTTTCCTTGCGGTAGGCCCGCAACTGCGGGGCCGGCATGTCGAGCAATGAAGGCACCACCACTTCTTCCGGTTCGCGGCAATCGTCGCCGAAGCCAATATCGATCTGAAGGTTGATCCGCGCCGCACCCATCATCGCTTTCATCGTGATCCGGACGCCCGGATAGCTGGCAGCTTCCCGGATCTCGCCGCCTTGGACGGAAGCGGCATCGAATGACAGGCCGTCGTCAGCGACCGCCAGCGCACATAGGCCGCGAAATTTCTCGACGAGGCCGGCCACGGCCGGATCCCCGAAACCGAGCAGGTCCAGATCTTTAGTCATCCGGTGCGGAGCCCCTTCCCAAACCGTGAAGAGCATGGCCCCCTTGAGCAGAAATCCATCCCTGTGCGCCGAAACGGAGAGGCGGTAAAGCAGGCGTTCCAGCGCGTACTGATTCATCAGCCGCTGGTATTCCGTGCCTGAACTGCGGTGCAAATTCAGGAGGCGGTCGCGGATCGACGCGGAAACATTCGTGATGATCCGGTCTTTCTTCACTGGAGGGTATCGAAGTAGGGCCGCATGACATTGAGCATGCGGCAGGATTTGGCGGCGTCCCAGAGTTCATCCGCAGTCACTTTGCGCTGTTTCCACGCCTCCTTGAGAATTTCAACCGCCACGGAGACGCCGATCTGGCTGCGGAATTTGAAACCGTCGGCCACGGTTTTCGCGACCGAGTAGATCCGGACCTCGATGCCTTCCAGGCGGTGCTTCTCGATCCCGTAGGCGAAAGCCGGCTCCGAAATCTTGATCGGCTTGATGGGGATATCCCCCGCCCCGGGAACGCTCTTACCGCGTGGAAATGCCATCCATACCACCGGGGGCATTTCAAGCGTGATCCCGTGGAACTGGGCGGCCGAGAGAAGACACACTACTCCTTTGGGGTGCAGTCTGGCGGCGAGCACCAGCGAATGGTTTTCGGTGATGGGGTAGTCCTTGGACACGTAGAGGCCGCGAGCCACGCGGTGAAGCTTTCCTTCCCCCACCAGTTGCGAGATTTTCACCCGCGGCGCGGCGATGCCCTTCACGTCGCGCGACCGCACGACCTTATGATTGGCGAGTTTAACGATTCTTCCGCCGGGGGAAGGTTTCATGAGCGGACTATACAATATTATGCCACTTCTGTGCAAGTGGCATGTTTCCGTAATTTATCCAGATCAGGCGCTGTTGGGTGAAACGACCTGGGCCTTGAGAAGGCGCGGCCTTCCTTCCCGTCCTTTCGCGGCGGTGTAAGAACCGGGTTTCTTTTTTCCAACGATGGAGCACATTCGAGCGTTCGCATCCTGATTTCCCCCTGCCGACCAAGCGGAAATGCGCCTCCAGCCTCGGCTGGCCCGGTCTCATCGAGACGGGGAAGATGCCGGAAGATGGCTTCGCGCAAGCACCGGATTCCATGAGCAGACAATGACGCGAATCTCGGTGAAGACCCGATCGGAGCAGATTGCAAAGAGCGACGAGGAGCAAGATGCGTGACGGAAAGACCGGGAGTAACGAACCTCGAAGGTCAAACGAAGATCCAAATACAGCCGCTGGCTTCAGAAATCGCGGCATGAATACTTCGAGCACTTCCGCAGCGAAACCCGCCGCTCAAAATCCTCGATCAAGCGGCCTAACTGAGTGCCATTCGCACTAGAATAGGGTCCTGTCCTTTGCCCCCGCTGCAGAAAACATGTGGATATCTATGCGAGAATCAGCCGGTAACAAAGCCCCGCGGCAGCACAGATTCCTACGACAGAAATCATCTGCCAGTTCCGCTTCCGCATCAGCCAGAAGGCGATGATCGCAGCGATCACGACAAAATAGTCCGGATGCCAGTTATGTCCGCTCAGTTTCCCGCTACCCGGAAAGAAGGCATGCACCGCGAACCAGACGCCGAGGTTCAGCACCACTCCGACCACCGCCGCGGTGATCGCCGAAAGCGCGCAGGCGATGCGTTCGTTTCCCCGCAGTCGCTCAATGTAGGGAGCCCCCAACAAGATCCAAAGAAAACAGGGCAAAAAGGTCACCCAACTGGTGATGAATGCTCCCAGCGCCGCAGAAGCGAGCGGTGAAAAGCCTGCCGGTGGATGTTGCCAGCCTCCAACGAACCCGACGAACTGCAGCACCATGATCAGCGGCCCCGGTGTGGATTCGGCGAGACCTAACCCGTCGATCATCTGGGGGGTGGAAAGCCAGCCGTAACGTTCGACCGCTTGCTGCGAAACGTAGGGCAATACGGCATACGCCCCGCCGATCGTCACCATGGCCGCCTTACTGAAATAAAGGCCCTGCTGCGCGTGCGTTCCGTTCCAGCCGAGCCAGAGCCCGAGTCCGATGATGGGGAGCCACCAAAGAGTCAGGCATGTCACCAGAACTCGGACCGAATGGCCCCACCGCGGTTTGGTGTGATCGACATTGACGGCCAATTCGATCGCGCGCGCGGGGCCGGACTTTTTTGAGTTCCGGTGGCCGGTCACCACCAGGAACTTGTCCCGGCGGATCTTTCCTCCGACCCATCCGGCCAGCCCCGCAGCGAAGATGATCGCCGGAAACGGAATCTTCAGGAAAAAGATCGCGATGAAGGCGAAGGCCGCGATCGTCCACATCACCTCGTTTTTCAATACCTTCCCGCCAATCCTCAATACGGCCACCGCCACAACGGCGAGAACCGCCGGTTTGAGGCCGTAGAACAGCGCCTCGATCCAGCCGACATCCTGACCGGCCATATACAGCCAGCTCAGTCCGAAAAGGATGAAGGCGGAAGGCAGCACGAACAACACGCCCGCAACGATGCCGCCCCATGTCCGGTGCAACAGCCAGCCGATATAGATCGCAAGCTGCTGGGCTTCGGGACCTGGGAGCAGCATGCAGTAATTCAAAGCGTGAAGAAACCGGTCCTCGCCGATCCACTTTTTCTTCTCCACCAGCTCCTCGTGCATGATGGAGATCTGGCCGGTGGGTCCGCCAAAGCTGATGAAACCCAGCTTCAGCCAGAACCGGAACGCTTCGGCGAAGGTCGGTTTGCCCGGAGAATGAGGGAGGTCGCTCATCGTTTTGCCTTCAGTTGTTCGTAGAGAGCTCCAAAGCATTCGAAGCCCCGTGAGAAAATTTCCTCATCCGCCACGCCGAGCCGTGACCAACCCTTGAACACGCGGTCCAGGCCGATCGCTTCGACGGCTTGAAACTTGCCGTCGTCAAGATCGGCGTCGTGAATCATTTCGCCGAGCTTCCTGAGTATCTTGTCCCGGAAACCGAACCGCTTGAGCAAGGTTTCGAAGGTGCAGTCCTCGCCTTGGTGGCCGAACTCGACGCCGGTCATATCGTAGGGAATCGCCTCCGGCAGCGACCCCGGGTCTTCGGAAAAGACGAACCGGGCCTTCGGATCAATGAACCGCTGAATCAACCAGGCCGAACCGACCCGATCGATCGCCGGCCTCGGACGGGTCAGCCAGGTTTGATTGGAATATCGGCGCGGTGAGAGGATCGCTGAAATTTTCCCCTTTCGTTGCGTGTCGGGAAGCAGCGCCCGCTCGAACAGCACCGTCACCTCCTGGCCCTTCAGGCTCTCGAAGAAATCCAAATTTTGCACTTCGACGAACTGGCGGCGGAGTTTTTCGAGTTCCCTCTGCAACCCAGGTTCCGCGGATTTTTTCATCCGGCGAATCAGCTCATTGAGCTGGCCTGCGATCTCGTCGTATTCAGCGTCCCGCGCCTCTTGGAATTGACGGATAACCTCCTCGTCGGTGACCCCGCCGAGTTCCGCCACCCGGATCAGAGAAGACTCGCCTCCCGCGTCCCGGATCTCCTGGGCGAGCCATTCAAAGCGTTCCGCCAGGTCGGGGCGGTTCGGCAGCAAATAAGCTGAAGTCTTGAATGGCAGAGCTCCCGATTTTTTCAGCTTCCGCCACACTCCGACCCGAGCGCTGCTGCGGCCGGCCGGAAGGCTGTAAAGAAGAAGTAGCCAAGGCGCGTCGCTCATCTGTTATAGGTATTTCATCGTGCATGATCTGTTGCAAGATTTGATTGGACAATCAGGTTCTGCAGCGGGAAATGTCATTCACGATGAAAACCGGTGGTCTTTTTCCAGCGCTCTTGGCCTTCCTGCCCGTGATGGCGTCCGCCTTCGACAATGCTCTCATCGAGAAGGCGAGCGGCCTTAAAGGAACGTTCAATGAAGAAGAGAAAGTCTTCAAGGTCACCTACCCGCGCGGCGATCTCGGCGTCACCGTGGATGATTGGAAAATGCCCGCGTTCATGGGACTCACCTCGTGGGCCGCATTTTCCGAAGGTCAGAAGGAAGCCGCGATGGTGATGGGCGATCTCGTCCTGTTGCAGGACGAGGTGAATCCGGTGATGAGCACCTTGCTTGATTCAGGCCTGTCGGTGACCGCGCTTCACAACCACTTTTTCTATGACGAACCGAAGATGTATTTCATGCACATCAGCGGTGAAGGGTCCGCCGAGAGTCTCGCCAAAGCGGTGGGTGCCGGGTTTAATAAAATCAAGGAGATCCGCGCCGCGTCCCCCGCCCGATCGTTCGGCGGATCTATTCCGGCACAAAGTTCCATCACTCCCGCACCATTGATCGCGCTGCTAGGTGGCAAACCGCAGGAAAAGGACGGCATGGTGAAGTTCACCATCGGACGCACCGCTAAAATGCCCTGTGGCTGCGAGATCGGAAAGGAGATGGGCGTGAACACCTGGGCCGCCTTCGCGGGCAACGATGACAACGCGGTGGTGGACGGCGACTTCGCCTGCTTGGAAAGCGAACTTCAGAAGGTTCTGAAAAGTCTGCGAAAGGGAAACATCCAGATCGTCGCCATTCATCAACACATGACCTTAGAGAATCCGCGATACATCTTCCTGCATTATTGGGGTCGCGGGAAGGCCGTGGAACTGGCGCACGCTCTGAAATCCGCCCTCGCCGAACAGGAGAAATAAGCTGGTGACGGGAGTGGGGCCGCTGGGATTTAATCCTCGTGATGTGTTTGGGGCATTTATCCGACGCTATAATCCAAAATGCGGTTTTTCGATCGAGGAAATGTAACGGGAGCGATCGTGAGGTTGGATGTTCCACCCAAGCCGTCGCGACCGCCACCGTTTTGCGAAGGCTACTCTCCAACTCTCACTTTGCTTTGAGAGCCGCTTGGAGCGCCTCCACTGCCGTCGCCATTTTTTTCACGTTTTCTTCCGTGGCCTGTTGCGCGCCAGCAGCACTCGATTTGTCGATCGCGGCCGCGAGCTTGTTGATTTCCGGAACGGCTTCCTCTGCCTTGACCTTGCTCTCCGCCGGGACCTTCGCAGGTAGAGCCCTGACAAGATCCCGGATGGCGAAGCCGTGATCGTGAGCCTCACCTAGATTTTTCGCGGCCACGACGGCCTCCAGCTTCACTTGTTGCTTGCCGATTTCGGCCCACACTTCCTCTGTGGTCGCTGGAATTTTGATGAAGTGGCTGTGGCCACCACTTGCTTTGGCGGGCTTTTTCTCCTCGGTGGCTTGGGCAGAAGCCAGATTCGGCGCGACGGTGGCGAGTGCGAAAAGGCTCAATGCGAATAGTGTCGGTGTTTTCATGGATGGAAGTCGATTTTGTGGTTCGTTGGGCTTGCCGGATTTTCCGGCGAAGAATTCGTCTGATTTCAGATCAATTATTCCGCGGTCTCCGTCGTTTCGAGATCGCGGTTGGTGTCCATGTTTTCGTGGATGTGATAGTGCTCGTCCTTGTTCATGGGGAAGTCGTCGATGAAGCGGGTATGCTGGTAGCCGTGCAATTGCATTACGAGGAGAAGCAGCCCGGCGGCCATCAGCACGACATTGGAGGCCTTGCTGAATTGGAGGAAATACCGGCTTTTCCGCCATTGCGTCAGAACGACCCACATGCTTGCCAGCGCGACGATTTGCCCCAACTCGACGCCGACGTTGAATGACAGGATTCTCAATACGAGCCCTTCATGACCCAACGGCAGTTGCTGCAAGCGCGTGGAAAGACCGAAACCGTGAATGAGACCGAACAGGAAAACCGCGACGAGCAGATTAGGCGATTGGATCCCGATAAATTTCTTGAATCCATTTAGGTTATCGAACGCCTTGTAACAGACCGTCAGTGCGATAATTGCGTCGATCAGGTAGAAGTTCGCCTGAATATGGAGCAGCGTCGCGAAGACGAGCGTGATGCAGTGGCCGATCGTGAAAGCGGTGATGAACTTCACGATGTCCTTGAACTTCGTGAGGAAGAAAATCACGCCGAACAGGAACAGCAAGTGGTCATAGCCGGTCAGCATGTGGGTGGCTCCCAGCTTGATGTATTCGAGGTTGCCGCCTGCAAGGATGCCCTCTTTATCGGCATCGGAAATGCCGTGGGCGGATGCGGTCAGACTCAGCAGCAGGTTTGCCAGCAGGAATAGAATCAGCTTCATTTTTCTTGGGTGGATTTACTAGAATGCGGATGGGTTGGTTTTGATCATGCGGTTCCCAGCTCGACTTCCTTTGCCTCCCGGCTGCGGAAGATTCGATAGAGGCCGGGCAGGACGATGAGGGTCAACAAGGTCGACGAGATGATTCCTCCAATGACCACGGTGGCCAGTGGGCGCTGGACTTCCGCGCCGGTGCCGTGGGCGAGAGCCATCGGAACGAAACCGAGGGAGGCGACGAGCGCGGTCATGAGCACGGGGCGCAGGCGCATGACGGCTCCTTCGATAACGGCCTGGTCGAGGCCCATGCCGCTTTTCCGCAAGTCGTTGATGAACGAAATCATCACGAGGCCATTGAGCACGGCGACGCCTGACAGGGCGATGAAGCCGACCCCGGCGGAGATCGACAGTGGGATATCCCGCACCCACAGCGCGACAATGCCACCCGTTAGCGCGAGCGGCACGCCGGTGAAGACAAGCAGCGAATCCCGGACATTTCCGAAGGTCATGAAGAGCAGCGAGAAGATGAGGATGAGCGCGACCGGGACGACGACCTTCAGGCGCTCGGAGGCCGAGATCAGCTGCTCGAAGGTGCCACCCCAGGTAATCCAGTTGCCGGGCCTGAGTTCGACCTCGCGGACTTTTTCCTGCGCTTCTCTGACGAAGGAACCGAGGTCGCGGCCACGGACATTGGCGGTGATGACGACACGGCGCTTGCCATTTTCGCGGCTGATCTGATTAGGCCCGGGGCCGACTTCAAAGTCGGCGAGCTCGCCGAGCGAGACGAACATCGGCATGTCGCTGCCGCCGTTGGTAGTCGTCCGGGCCGGGGCGGTGGATTTGATCCTAACGGGGATCTTGCGCCACGAATCCATGTCGCTGCGGAGGCTTTCCGGTAGTTGAACGACCAGCGGGAAACGGCGGTCGCCCTCGAAGATTTCGCCGACCTTTTCCCCGCCGATGGCAGTGGCAATGATCTCCTGCACCTCCGCCGTCGTGAGACCGTAGCGGGCGAGAGTCTCTCCTTTCAGGTTGATGCTCAGCAAGGGGAGGCCGGTGATCTGCTCGACACCGATGTCTTCCGCGCCAGGGATTTTTTCGAGGATCTTCCCGATCTCCTTGCCGGTGGCGAGGAGTTCATCGAGATCGTCGCCGAAGACTTTCACCGCCACGTCGCTGCGGACCCCGGCGATGAGTTCGTTGAAGCGCATCTGGATGGGCTGGAGGAATTCGTATTTGGTGCCGGGGACTTGTTCGAGTGAGTCGGACATCTTCTGGATGAGGTCCTGCTTGGACATCGTGGGGTCCGGCCATTGCGAGCGCGGTTTGAGCATGACAAAACCGTCGGCCACGCTGGGCGGCATGGGATCGGTGGCGACTTCGGCGGTGCCGATCTTCGAGAAGGTTTCCGAAACCTCCGGGAATTTCATGAATGCCTTCTGCACCGAGTTCTGCATGTGGATGGCCTGTGAAAGGCTGGTGCCGGGCACACGCAGGCTGTGGACGGCGAGGTCGCCCTCGTCGAGATTTGGGATGAATTCGCTGCCCATCCGGCTGGCTAACAACAGGCTGAGCGCGACGATGACGGCGGCCGCGGTGGCGACCACGCCGCGGTTGGCGACGGAGATTTTCAGCAGCGGCAGGTAGAACGCCTTCGCGCCACGGACGAGAAGGTTTTCCTTCTCCGCGATTTTCCCGCGCATGAAGATGGCGATGGCGGCGGGGACGAAGGTGACGGACAGGATCATCGCGCCGCCGAGGGCGAGCAGGACGGTCCACGCCATGGGGTGGAACATTTTTCCTTCGACTCCGGTGAGGGTCAGAATCGGAAGATAAACGACCATGATGATCAGCTCGCCGAACATGGTGGCTTTCCGGACTTCCTTCGTGCCTTCGAAGACGGTTTTAATGCGCTCTTCCAAAGTAAGCAGGCGACCGAAGCGGTGCTGCGCTTCCGCCAGGCGGCGGATGCAGTTTTCCACGATGATGACGGAGCCATCGACGATGATGCCGAAGTCGAGCGCGCCGAGGCTCATGAGGTTTCCGGAAATCTTCGTGTTCACCATGCCGGTGATGGTGAAGAGCATGGAAAGCGGGATGACCATGGCGGTGATGAGCGCGGCGCGGACGTTGCCTAGCAGAAGCAGCAGCACGACGATGACGAGCACCGCGCCTTCGAAGAGATTTTTCTTCACGGTCTCGATGGTGGCATCCACCAGCGTGGTGCGGTCGTAAACGGCATGGGCGATGATGCCATCCGGCAGGGTGCGGTTGATTTCCTCAAGCCGCTCGGCCACGCGCTTGGAAACGACGCGGCTGTTTTCCCCGGCGAGCATGAGCACGGTGGCGAGCACGACTTCTTCGCCATCGGCCGTGGCGGCTCCGGTGCGGAGTTCGCCGCCGATTTCGACTTTCGCGACCTGGTCGAGGCGGATCGGCAAATTGCCGCGGGTGGCCACGTCCACGCTGCGGATGGAGTCGAGATCCTTGAGCTGACCCGGCGAACGGATGAGATACTGCTCGCCGTTGCGCTCGATAAATCCGGCCCCGACGTTGGAGTTGTTGTTCTCCATCGCCTCGATGATTTCCTCAAGACCGATGTCATAGGTCCGCATCAGCTTGGGGTCGGGCGTGACGTGGAATTCCTTCTGATAGCCGCCGATGGAATTCACTTCGACGACACCGGGGACGTTCCGCAGTTGCGGCTTGATGACCCAGTCCTGGATGGTGCGCAGGTCCATCGGCGTGACCGGCGAACCATCGGGATTTTTCGCGCCGGGCTTGGGCTTCACGGTGAACATGAAGATCTCGCCGAGGCCGGTCGCGATGGGACCCATCGACGGGCTGATCTCCGGCGGGAGCTTGCCTTTGACTTCCTGCAGGCGTTCGGCGACGAGCTGCCTTGCGAAGAACTTGTCGGTGCCGTCCTTGAAAACGACGGTGACCTGCGAGAGTCCGTAACGCGAAACAGAGCGGGTGTAATCCATCGCGGGCAGGCCGCCGAGCGCGGTCTCCACCAGATAGGTGATGCGCTGTTCCGTCTCCAGCGGCGAGTAGCCGGGAGCTTCGGTGTTGATCATCACCTGTACGTTGGTGATGTCGGGAACGGCGTCGATGGGGAGATTCTTGTAATTGTAGGCTCCCAGCAGGGCGACGGCGAGCGACGCCATCAGGATGAACCACCGATGGCGGATTGAGAATTGTAAGACTTTTTCCAGCATGGTCGGAAAAGGTTGGATTGGAATGAATCGATCAATGGTCGTGGCTCGCGCCCGATTTCATGACATCGGCCTTCACGACGAAGGCGTTTTCCGTGACATAGATGGTGCCGGGAGCGAGGCCGGACACGACTTCAATCCAGTCGCCGTCGCGTTGGCCGAGTTCGAGAATGGCGATTTCATAGACCTCGCCGTATTTCATGAAAACCACGTCCCAATCGCGGAAAGTCTGGAGCGCGTCGTGGCGGACGGCGACGGGAACTTCCCTTTCCTCGACGACCAATGCGGCGTTCACGAGAAGCCCGGTGCGCCACTTACCGCCTTCGTTAGGCAGCGTCGCGATGGCCCGAACGGTTTGGGTTTCCTGACTGCCGAATGGGGAAAGCCAGGTGATTTTCGCGGTGGCGGTCTCGCCGGAATCCTCCTCGGTGAGGGTGATTTCCTTGCCGATTTCCAGCGATCCGAGATCGGCGCGGCGGACATTGAGATCGACCCACACGGTGCTCAGGTCGGCGATGGTGTAGATCGGCCTGTCGGTGGTGACGGCCACGCCACGCGCGACATCGCGGGCGATAACGGTCCCTGACAGGGGCGCGGTGATTTTGTAGGTCGTCATGCTCTGGCTGCTTTCGACAACGGCGAGCACCTCGCCCTTCTCGACTTGGTCGCCAAGCTTCTTGTTTGCCTCCAGGACGACGCCGGGGAATCGGAGCGAGATCTTGGCCATCTGGTCCTCGTCGGGCACAATGCGGCCGGTCATTTCCGCGAGCTTGCGAATCTTGTGCGGGCCGGCGGTTTCAAATTTCAGTTCGACGCTTGCCGCCGCTTGGTCGGTGATTTTGACCCGGCCTTCGTAGGATTCGTAGGTCCATTGGGATTTCTTGCCTTGATAGTCGGCGGATACCGTTACGTCGAAAGAATGAGGCTCCTCGACGATCCGGCTGCCGACGAGGTAGTCGTCCTCTTTCTTGTAAGTGAACGCATCGACGCGGGTGCCGAAGCGGTGGAGTTCCATGGTGAGATTCACCTGGTTGGGATCGATAGGCCTGTTCTTGAAAAACGGATAGACGCGGGATTGCGGCGGAATGTCCGGTTCGTAGATGGTGACTTCGACGGCAAAGTCGCCGTCGCGGAGCAAGCGGCCACCGTGGGGGCCTCGTTCGTAGGCGGGAGCGGCAGCCTCAGCATGCTCGCCGGACATGGCGGTGGCGGGATCCTGCCTGAGGATGCGGATGCCGAGGAAATATCCTCCGGCGAGGATGGCGACGACGGCCAAGATTCTTACGATAAGACTGACGGTTTTCATGGAAATGGAATGGAAGATTAAATCGGTGGATTAACGGACGGAGGCGCCCAAAGCCTCTTCGAGGCGGCCGCCGAGAGCTCCTTCCAGTTCAGCCCTGGCTTCGAGCGCGGCGACCCGGAGCTCGAATTCGCGCATCCGGGTTTGGGTCAGCCGGGTGACGATGGGTTGGATTTGGGTCACCCCGGCTTGACCTTGGGCAATGTTCTCCCGCGCTTGAGAAAGTGCTGCTTCAAACATCGGGACGACTTCGCCGCGATAGTGGATCGCGCTTCGCTGCGCGGTTATCGCGCTGCGATAACGAAGCCGCACAAGCGCGGAGATTCTTTCCGGCTCATACTGCCTCAGCTCGCTCCGGGCGGCGCCGATCGCAGCTTCCGCACCGGCAATCGCCGCTTCGTTGCGGTTCCACAACGGTAGATCGAAGGTGAACCCGATCCCAAGCATCACCCCGCCGCGATCACTGTCATGCTCCGCCAGAATTCCAGCCTCCATTGGCCCGAGACGGTCCGACCGGGTGATGGCCAGTCGAGCACGCGCGGCTTCCTCACGTTTCAGCAAAGCGAGCCGTAGCGGTGTCCGGTCGACCGCGAATTTTTCCAAGGTGGCGCTGCTTGACGGGAGGCTCAGGCCTGTCGGGTTCTCCACACGGATCACCTTTCCATCCGTGCGTCCGATCCGGCGGGCAAGCGCCGCGCTTCGCGACAGCCGCTGGCTTTCCAATGCCTCTTTCTCGGCAGCTTCACTGGCGATTTCCGCATCGATCAACGCGAGATCGATGGTATGTCCCTGACCCGCTTTCACCGCTTTATCCAAGCCCTCGCGCAGCGACCGGAAATCCCGACCGTTTTGTTCGCGGACCGCCTGCAATTCCTGAACCGTCCACAATTCGAGGTAACGGCCGTAAACGTCGTTGAGCGCCCCGGCGACCTGCGCTTGCGCGTCCGCCCGGACGGATGCCTGTTCGATGATCGCGTAGTTCTGCCGCAGCCCAAAGTAACTCCGCTTCAGGGGCTGCATCAGCTTGAGCTCGATAGTGGGTTTGTCGGTCAGCGCATGGAATTCAGCCTCCAACCGCGGGTTGGGCCGCTCGGTAACTGAAAAAGCTTCCGCCAGCCGGACGCGCATCGTCGCGTCAGCGGAGATCATATCGGGATGGTTTTTCAATCCCTCGCGTAGCGCGATAGAGAGTGGCAGGACAGTGTCCTGGGCGAGGCTTTGAGCTGCGGAGCACGCAGCCCAACCGAACAAAAAAAGTAAATATCTAGGCATGAAAATGGTAATTGAGATTTGAAGGATTCCCCTGCGGCCCAAAACGAACCGGGGTAAGCGCCGCACGGGCAGACCTCACGTGGACACGGAGATCCAGACGAAAAAACGAGCTGCAACGGCACGAAGGTACCGGAGCTTGATCAGCCTATCTGAGGCGGCTTGTTCAGATCGAGGTGCGGCCCCTCGGGCACGTCCACGCTGCCTGGCAACAGAGCCAGCATCCCTCCATCGATCAAACAAGCTTTCCACCGAGTGGCAAATTCCATTGCGAGCGGTGAGGCATCGCCCAGCAAATAGTGGTGGTGATGCTTGTTCACCGGCTGGGAGTCGTCGTCATCGTGGTGATGATCGTGATGCGAATCCGAATCGTGGAAATCAACCCCCGGTTCTTCGCTCGCGTGGGAATGAGCCTCAGCCACTTCGTGGGAATGCGAATAGGTTATCGGAATCACACGCCCGAAGATCCCGGCGATCATGCCGAGAAACAACAGGACTATGACCGACAGCCGCACGCAGGGAGAGAGAGCAGGCCATACTCGCCAGATTCAAGGAAAAAGGTGTTGGACGCTTAGGGACGCATGGTCATTGCGATGCGGAGGGGTCCGTCGCGAAGCCTTCCCGTCCGCCTCTTTTTGGTTTCGATTTCGGCAAAACACCTAATCGCACAATAATATTTCTACCTCGACGGCAAGGAATGCAATATTTTTAAGAAAATCAGACTGTCAGTCAGAGATTATTTTCTTGAAACGCACAATAATGATTATTATTGTGCGTTCACTTTTCCCGCCAAAACAGGCCCAAAACGCGAGTTTTCCGGGCCTCCAACCACCCCAGAGCCGAATTTCCGATGCACGACCCGCTAACCGCCGCCCGCGAACGCGCCCGCCACTGGCGGGAGGCGCAGGACGACGTCGCGATCGGCGGGGTGGTGCTGCTGTTCGACGGTCATTTCCTCGGCTGGCTCGCCCAACTCCCGCCCGCCGCCCAATGGGCGCCGGGTTGTTTGGCGATCGAGGACGATGGCCGCGTCCACCTGTTGCAGGCGGTCGACTTCCGGGGCGGCCTCGAATGGCTCGACCTGGGAACCCCTGAACCGCTGGAAGCCACCCCCCAACCCACGTCCTACCCCCTTGAGTCATGAAACGCCGTCGTTCGAAGCTGGCCAGCCTGGAGACGCTGCTGATCCGGATGAACTACCTCTACGCCTCGCGCAAAGCGCGAGGGCGATCCGTCACCAGCCTGCTGCGCCGCGTCCGGCCGTTGAGCGAAGCCTATCTCGAACTTCTCTACCGCGAACATGACAGCGATTGAACAACTCGAAGCCGCCGTGCCGGTCCTCACCGCCACCCTCCGCCAACACTGGTCCACCGGCCAAGGCAAGCGGGTCCGGGACATCGTGTGGAGCCTCTACGGCGGCAGCCACCTTGTGGACCTGGGCTGGGCGATTTCCGGCCTTGATGACGCGCTGGCCCGCGCCGTGGGTGCCGCCATCCAAGCCCGCATCGTTGTGGGTGCGACCATTGAGCCGCTGCTGCAAACCGTGCTAGAGGAATCCGGCGAGCTGGCCCGCTACGAAGAGGCCGCCGGGAAGATTCCGGACCATCTGCCGGTGCCCTATCCGCCGCCGGTCAGTTCGGCCGGGGAATTGCGCGAGCTGGCCGACGCTTTGGACATCCTTTACCCCGCCGACTGATGGAACGCGCCCGAATCACCTCGATGCTGGCTCGGCTCGCTGAGATCCGTGGCGAACTGGACGGCTGGGAAGCGGAGTTGCGCACCTTGCCCGGCGGGAGAGAGGTCTGTGACACAGCCGCCAGCGGGCTAATCGACCTGAAATGGTGCCTCGAAGACGCCTTGGCGGCGGATGGGAAGGCACCCGAAGAACCATGACGGATTCCAGCCAGATCCTCGCGACGGTGAATGCGGCCGCCGAGCAGCGCCAGCTCGCCGGACTCACCCGCTCCGCCTATCGGCGCACCTGGACGAAGTTGGTGGCGAGCTGCGCGGCGGAAGGTCTCGATCCCACCGCTCTCCCGGCGGCGCGGGCTACCACGCTCTACGCCGAATGGACCCGCCGCAAGGGAGCCTCCCACCATCTTCAGACCAAGGCCGCGCTCGCCTTTCTTTACCGCGTCCTCGACGCCAAGAACCCCTTCGCCGAATGCCTCGCCCCGCCCTTCCGGCCGGATTCGATCGAAATCAAGCACCTGGAGTCCGGCAACGTCGCCGCGGTGCTCTTGTACCTGCAGGAACACCGCCACGACTATTACGGCCACCTCACCTTTCACTTGGCCGAAGCCCTGTTTTATTCCGCGTGCCGCTACCACGAGTGGGCGGGTTTGCCGATCGACCGACTGGTGCGCGACGGCGCCGGAATCCCGGTGGCCGTCCGGATTAAAGGCAAGGGCGGCGGCATTGTGGACCTGCCGCTGCTGGAACGGTTGGGCCTGTCACTGGCCGAATGGCTGCGCTTCCGCGAAGCCATCAAAGGCCACCAGCTCCGGCGGGGCGGCATGGAGTTCGCCGGTAGCGGCCTACTTTTTCCCGGACGCGACGGCGGGCTTTACTCCAATCAGGCGTTCAATCGGCGGCTGAAGGCGGCGTGCCTGGGCGTCCATGCGCCGGTCATCACCGCCCATGGCCTGCGCCATAGCGCGGCGACTCTGTTGCTCAACGAACGCGACCGCAATTTGAAGGAGATCCAGGAGTTGTTGCGCCACAAAAATCTGGCCACCACCGCCCGTTACACCCACGTGGACCGCGAACGGCTCAAGGGGGTCGTGTCGGACCTCGCCCTCCCCTTCCCCGTCCGATGAAGCCCGCGAAGCCGAAGCGCAAGGAACTGACGCCCGCGCCCCAAGTCGCGGCGCGGACGGTCATACAAATTCTGATGGCGACCGGCAAGCGCTACACGGTGGACGGCCTGCGAGAGAAGTTCCGCGAATTGCTGCGGACCGAGGGCAACTCCGAGATTCGGGCAGTCGCCTCGATGAGCAGCGTCGAACTGATCGCCGCCCTTCTCGACGCCAACGTCGGGTTGGAGAAGTTCGGAATCCGGATCGGCATCAGCAACGGGCTGGTGTCCCTGGGCACGACGGAAGTCGAACCGATGGCCCTGCGGAGCTACCTCGCCAGCCTGCGGCCGGAAGCTGCCGGCAGCGGCGAGCTGAGTCTTCCCGCGATGGAGGTGCTCGGCTGCATCGCCCTCAAGCAGCCGATCGCTCAGGTCGAGATCGATCGCTATTTCAACGCCGACAAGCGCGGCGTGGTGGCTCGCTTGCGCGAGGCCGGGCTGATCGAGGAATTCGCGGGCGCAGGTGGGAGGTTGATGTTCGCCACCACGGAGGCGTTCCTGAAGCGGTTCGGTCTCGATAGTCTTGATGATCTGAACAATGCCTTTGATGATCAGCGATTCTCGACGGGCGTTCCCAAGGGACATCCTTCGACATCCGCAAGTTAACCATGAGAAACGAAGGCTTCTCATTCAGCGCAAAAGTTCCCAATCTATCTCAAGCATGAGTGGCCTAATCAGCTCTTCAGATTCCGATGAAGTCAGCCAAAGCGATTTTCTGGAGCTCTTCGTCATCCCAGGCAAACCCAAGTGGACCCGTGACGTTGCGCTGTATGACGCCCTCCCCAAATACCTTTTCAGCAGCACTCGGAACAAGAAGATGGCAAAGATCGATGCCGATTCATACCGAGAGATTCCGGTTGAGATCGGCAAGACCTCCTGGCGATTGAGCCTTACTCCGGCTCACGTACCAGCGGGCGACAAATCGTTCTTCGCCTTTCCCGGGGAGCGAGAGGAACTCGTTGCGCGGGCGTTGCGCTACCTTGCTGTTCAAAAAAGCGTTCACTCGAAGTTGGAAAGCCTCAATGGCCAGAGGCAGCTGATGGTTTTCTTCACTCTTTACCAGATCCGAGAGGCTCTTGCGCATTGGAATCACACCTACGACAGCGTGGAGATCGACGAGGCATTAAGGATACTGAGAGCCACAGGCATGACCTTGACCATGCAGGATTCACGAAAGGCGTTCTACAGTGGCTCTCTGCTAGCCGGCTACTCTGGTGTGGACCTAGCGGAGGATGATCGATCCCGTCAGCGTTGGGTGATCCTGAATTCGCTGGAAGTGGATTCCATCGTGCGAGGCGATTTTCGCGCTTTGAATTTCCAACGGATGATGAGCCTGAAAAGCCCGTTGGCCCGTTCGATCTTCGATTTGGTGATGCGGCAACACCGCAATGCTCAGAAGCCAAGCAATGATTCGCAGGCTAAACCGCCGCCTGGCTTCGATTTGCGTTTGGGGGACGTTCTTACCTACTGCGGGATTGTAGCAGAGAAGACTCTGCGCAATACGATTCGCCGTGTCCGCTCCGCCTTGGACGAACTGGCGACCAATGGGATGTTGTGGCCTGCCAAACCTTACGAGGAGTTTCCCGTTTATGAGCATCGAACCAGTGGCGCTGGCAGGAGGAAAGTGATTGATGTTCTGTGGGTTCTCTACCTATCGAAAGAAGAAGTCTCGGATATGATCGCTTCCCATACCGAAGCGTCATACGGAGGAAAGGAAGGAGAGAACCTTCCTTTCATCAGAGAAGACAAGAAGGCTGAGATGAGGAAGGCAGCGCGGGACAAGCAATTATGAGGTTTAGCCTGCGTAATTGGGAGGTTTGGGCTTCAAAATTCAGCGGTTTGGGCTGCGGAAATTTTCAGCCGTCCAGAAACCCAACGGTTTGGGCTGCGTATTACGGCTCATTATGCGGTTATAGCTGCTCTATTCAACGGTCTAAGCTGCGTATTTCCCTGATGATTTCAATCCTAGGAGCTTTGGGCTGCGCAATAGGCGGTTTAAGCTGCGTTTTCCCGAGCGAAAATGCCCTCATAGAGGTTTAGGCTGCGTTTTCCTCCATAACTGCCTCATTTTCCAATCCTTCCACCTCTACTCCCTTTTCCCTTAATTACCTTCTTCTCCTTTCGAAACTAAACCCAAGTGCGGCCTAGCGGCCGAGGCCCTTGAATCTCCGGCTAACGCCTGCGATTCGCCAAAAAAAAAGCCCCTACGGGCTATATCAAGTCCCGCCTCACGGCGGATCGAAGGCAAGTGCGGCTTCGCCGTTCATTTAAATGGGGGCCTCATTGCCGGCCCCCAAACCCCCGCTAGAGTTTAATGCAACTTGGAAAAGGCCGGGGTTCAATTTGCTCTAGAATCGCTCGTGGCGTCCTTGGGAACTTTTCCCCGCTCGGGGAACCTCCGCAGCTTCATGAGCCCTTCAAAGGGCGCTACCGCGCCCATTTGCCCCCCTTTCCAGCTTGCTATTCAGCCAGATGAAACGCAGTCTAACGACGCGAGGCAGAAGGATAGGGCAACGCAGGAGTGCGACCCGAGCGTCTGCCCGCGGAATGGGCCGTAAGGTTCGAGCGCGGTTCCGGCTCGTTCGGAACCGCGTTCATTTCTGCCAAATTCAGCGGTTGAAGCTGCGAAATAGCCACTTTACTACTTCATCCACTTTCCCCGTTGATCCTGAGCCTGGATACTCTCTGCGATCGACTTCAGATCACGTACCTTTGCTTCATCAAACGATGCGAGAGCTATTTTCAGAAGGAATGAAGTGGAAACGCTCCGTCCTACCAAGCCTTTGCTTCGCAAAGCATTCTCGATCTTCGATAGTCGTTCTTGGTCCTGTGGATGCAGGGAAATACTGATCTTTTCCGCCTTGGTGTTTATCGAAGGCAGTTCAGTTTTCAGCTGTTGGACCTGTTTCCGCGGCTCGCCTTTACTAGCACTTTCAGGACCAGTAGTTGGCGTCTCTACCACGGGCGGAGGGCTTATAACAGCCAATGCTGGGTCTTTCGTGGAGGGTTGCTCTCGCTCAATAACGTCGAGAGCCTGCTTGGCTTGATCTTTCCCAGGAGCGTTCGCTGCTTCGGCGAGGGCTTTTAACCTGTTGAGATTCTCTTCACGTTGCTCGGCTGCTTTCGCACGACTCATGACAAGATCTCCAGTGAGAGTTTCAAGAAATTGCCCTGAGCTTGGTCGTCAAGGGCCGACCACCCCCTAAGCACGGACGCTTGGACACATTGTCGGTCAACGATCATTGTGTTCAGCAAGGGGATGCCGAAATTTTGTCCATTCAGAAATTCGGGAGCATCGAGAGTAAGATGGGTTCTCGGAACCACCATATTTAAAACAAAGAACGCCTTCGCTCCTGGTTTCAACAGTCTCCGGACAACTTCCGAAGTGGCTCCTAGAGCAGTGAGGCATGCGGGCGAAGGCGAGCATGGAACGATCACACGATCTGCCACTTTGATGGCCTCAAGGACCCCTTCGTGATTAAGAGTGGGTGGAGTGTCAACCAACGTGAGGTCCCCTCCTCTCTCGGTTATTCCATCCCGTTTACGATCGATCCAAGCCGAAGCACTTTTCTGGGGATCAACATCTAGTAAAGAGACCGTTTTGCCTGCTTCCCGGAGACTGAGGGCGACAAGGTAGCACAAGGTGGATTTCCCCACCCCGCCCTTCCCGCAGACGAAAGCAATGTTCATAAAGTAGTAAATTAGGAAATTGGTAAATCAACAAAGACCGAACGTCAGGAACTGTGAAAGAAGTAAATTGCCCCCTTACGAAAGTGTCAAGGCATGAAGTTGCGTCATTGGTATGGCCGTAAAGTAGCAACTTGCGGCATTGGTAAAGTGGTTTGGGCTTCTTGGGTGGCGGTGGCCGGATGCCGCGGCGTCTAATTCAGGCGTGCGCATGGGGACAGAGCACTTTAAAAAGTGGCAAATTAGGAAATTAGTAAATCAGGAAAGTCGTAAGGACTGAGCATCGGAAATTGCGAAGTAAGTAAGTAAGTTGCCCCCTTGCTGAAGTGCCGAGGCCTGAAATTGCCACATTGGCATGGCCGCAAAGTAGTAATTTACTGCATTGGCAAAGTGAGCCAGGAGGGAAGCTGCGCGCAAGTGGCCGATGTTCCCGCATCAGGTATGCGCATGGTCCGGGCCACGCGATTTCTATTACTGCATCTGAGCGCATATTAGTTTGCCCCCAAACGCTCGATACGACTGCTCGTCTGCAGAGAGGGCGAGCAATCCTCATAAAATCCGGGAATTGGTAAATCAGTACACTCGCAAAGAAGGAAAACAGGGAATTATGAAGGAAGCAAGTTGCTACTTTGTGTTCCGTTCTGAAACCTGCGTCAGTGGTAGAATGGTGAGGTGGTAAATTCCGAAAGAGGCAATTTATGGGATTGCGGCCGTGGTAAAGCGGCAAAGAATCAATTTATAAAATGACTGTTTGAGCAACAAACGAGAAGGTGGGAACTCCGTAAAGTAGTAAGACCTGCCTCTGATGCAAAACGCTTGCCTGAGGTAATGCGTGGAAATTGCCAAATTGCCTAAAGAGGTAAATTACTACTCACGTAAGGTGGTAGGAAGGCGTGCTCTCCTTAGCGCGCATCCGAAACGTAATTCTACTCTCCCTCGTCGGTGGATTCGAGTCTCGCGATCCCAATTTTTCGGATGGCGGTTTGCCCCCTTTCGATCGCTTTCGATTTGTCGGTTTCGGTAATTCGCCCCACTCGATTGAGCGCGAGTTGAGCGAACAACGGCCCCAGATTTTCGCCTTCGATCGTGATCAGGTAGCGCCGGAACTCCATTTGGATGTGGTTCTGGATTTCTGGGCCGAAGTCTGCTTTCACGAATTCGTAAGAGGGCAGAATCGTTTGGAGTGTCGAAGTCTCGATCAAGAGCCGTGGGGGATCGTCTGCCAAGCTGATGCCGATCAGATTTTTCGCCCCTGCGTCTTTCTCACGCTTTGTTGCTGTGTCCATTTTTTCGTTTTGCTGAGGGTTTCGCGCATCCAATGCGGGATGTCTCGAAGCCCGGTTTTGATCCGTCGAGTTTTGTTAACGACGTGTTTGGTGGCGCGTTTGAATTTGCGAACGATGTCGTGGTTCCTCCGTCGCTCGACTTCGTAAACGGCGGTAGTTCGTTGCCACGGGGTTTCCACCGCGGCTTTTCGTTCGCCCGAAACTTTCACCCGTTGTTCGAGTCGGTGGCGGTCATTGGTGAAAACCTCAATGCCCGTTTTGCCACGGGTGGCCGCGACGTAAAATTGTTCTCTGGTCATGCCATCGCCGAGGACAATGACCTGATCGACGGTCGCACCCTGGCTTGCGTGCGCCGTGACGGCGTAGCCGTGCACCAGGTGCTTGAAGTCCGGCGGCAGAACGACACTTCTTACCCCGTTCGTCGCTGTCAGCGTGCCATCGTCCGCGATGCCCGCGATTTTCACGCGTTGGCCGTTTTTCAGCTCTCTCGTGTTTTGATTGATAAGAACGGTGTCACCTTCGCGGACTTCGATGGTGCGACGGTTGAATACCTGAAAACTGGTTCCTTCGCGGTAAGAAGTAGCTCGTAACTCCCGCCCGCCGGAATCCTGGAGCACGACCTTCCCGCGTTCCGATCGGAGCACTTTGAACTCCGATCCTTTCGGTCCGAGGTCCGCCACGTTTCTCGTCAGTTCGATGATCTGGCCGGGTTGGTAGGACGCACCGCGCAATTTTTCGGCGGCCGTCATATGCACCGGTTCGTACACCGTTTTTTCGAAGGCTCGTTCACCGAGAGTGCCGTTCGCGATTTTTTCGGTCCGAATTTCCTGATTCAGGGCGTGGATGGTTTGCCACCGAGCGGCGACGATCATTTTGTCCGGGTTCTCGCGGAAACTCTCGGTGACCGCTCGGAGCAAGCTTGCCTCGCGCGCGTCCACGTCTTCCGGCTCGATTTCCCGGACCGCCCTCAGCTCGTCGAAATGATCCCATGCCTTGATCCATTGCTTGGCCGACACGGCGTGGCGGAACGTGGTGACGGCTTCTTTGTATGACTGCGTTTTCTGGCGCCGGGTTTCCTCGACCCGAAGGGTTCGCATGGGGGAGTGCTGTTGCAGGATACGGAAGGCGTCGCCGCGTTCGACCGACTGGATTTGCTTGGTGTCGCCGATGAGTATCACCCGGTTTTCAAAGGCTCTGGCCAGTTCCAGTGCCTTGCGCATGTCTGGAGACGAGATCATCCCGGCCTCGTCGATGGCCAGGACCGCGCCACGCGTTCGCTGGCGGAGCTTCGAGTTCACGAGCCACTGTTGCAGCGTGTCCGCCTGGGCGAACCCTTCGGTGCGGAGAACTTCCGTCGCTTGTCCAGAGGGGGCGAGGGGAACGAGCCTGATCCCAGCGCTCTGCAGCCCATGCTCGACCTCTTTGAGCAGGGTAGTTTTACCGGCTCCCGCGGTACCGTTCACCCCAATCACCAAGTCGCGTGATTCTAGGATCCCGAGAACGGTGGATCGTTGTTCGGCAGTGTATTCCCAGGTCTCACCCGGCGGGCCTTTCCGGATCTGGCGACTTTCGGCCATCAGTGGCCGAAAGTGCCCGATTCCTTCGGAGACGATGCGAAGCATCACTTTCTCCTCAACGAGAGCCTGTCGCGTGCTCCATTCGTTCGCTGAGGTGCTGAGGAAGTCCGGGTCGGCTTTCAGCAAATCCTTGGCCTCATCCAGCGAGCAATTGCCGCGCCCGGCTTTGAGCGTTTCGGTCAAAACCTGCTCACCGGTTAAAACCGTCCGGTGCTCGAAGGCGTGAGCTTTGACGAAATCGAGGGCAAGGGGAGGGGGCAGGTGCCGGAAGGACTCATTGATTTGAATCGTGCCGGCAGCGAAATCTGCGCGAAGTGCGGCTAGTTTTTCCAACTGCTTTTCCCCCGCGATGTTCCGCCAATGATTGGTTAGCTCGGGTTTGGTCAGCTCCACTTTTTGTTCCCGGCCGTCGGTCACCGCGAAGTCTTTCGCGTCGTTGAAATTCGACATCCCACGCGCCAGCTTTTCGCGGGCACGTTCTTCGACCTGTTCGTGACGACGCGAAAACGCCTCGACCAGTTCGCGGTCCATTCCAGCAATCGTGAAATCGCTCTGAGCCTCCCGCGTTTCCGTCTGGATGCCCATGGCGACCAAACCGCGCGCGACTTCGTTGTAGTAAACCTGGCGGACGTATTTTTTGACGTTCAGGACTCCCTCGTTCTGGAGAGCCAACCATTGCTCGGAATCTCGGTCGTACACCGCGTTGGCGAACAGCAGGTGGGTATGCAAGTGCGGGTCGGGGACGCCGTTGACCGGCCGGGCGGTGTCATGGACGACTGCCGCCACCACGCCCTCGCAGTTGCCGAGCTTGTTCTCGTCCGCTCCAGAGGCGCGGACTCGCACGCCTAAGAATTTCTCCATCTCGACCGCGGCGACCTTCGACGCCTCCCAATGCAGCGCCTCGATGAGCTGCCGGGTGCTTTCGTCGGCGAATACGGCGTAAACCGAAACATCCTTGGGGGGAGAGATCGCGACATCCCACCAGGTGCGGCGGTTGTCCGCCCGGTTCATCCGGGCCGTCAGTCGTTCCTTAGTGGCCGGGTTCAAGTTCTTGGTGACCGCCTCGAAGTCGTCGCGCTGCACCGCGCCGGAGAGGCCCAACCGGTGCGCTCCAGCCCCCAGCCATTCGGCTTGGGCAGGAGCGTCATGATCCTGTTCCAGATAGTAGTCACCTGCCCGCAAATGGTCGTCGAAATACCGCATCGTCGAGTCGATGCCGGTGCGCCAAGAGTCCGATATCACCGCGGGCTTCATAGGTGGGGGTGACTCCTATTTGCCAGATTTTTTCTCACGCCTAACCCCTTAATAATTAAGGCACCGGCAATGAACCGGCATTCTGGCCGATACCCGTCCGATAATGTTGAAAATTGCCGGTATAACATCGGCTCATTGCCGGGATGTTATCGGTCAATTATCGGCCTGCTATCGGTCCAGAAAGCACCGCAAAACCTGGGTCGAAGCCGCTATCGATCGCTTCGCGCGCCGCGTCCCAACCGGCTTTAGCCCCGAAGTTGAACACGCGTGAGAGAGCCGGGGGCGTCTAACGAATTGGCGACGGGCGGGCGAGACGATAGGCCACCAGCGTGCTTGCTCGCCTGATAGCCCTGTTCCTTCTGCTCGTTTCCTCGTTCGCCTTCGCCACGGACGAAGCGGGCATCCTTTCGCCGCTGATCTCACCAGCCAAGATTGACACCCTAACGGCTGAGCGAGCGGCCAATCCGCGGTTGCGCAAAATCGCCTATTGGCTGGAGACCGCCCGGCGCAACGGGCAGGACGTCGTCGCCGTGATTGATCGGGCACAGCGCGGCGCGGGGTATGCGGGCACGGTCCGCGCGGAGGTCGAAAAAGCGGCCCTCCTGCGAAACCTGACGATTCTCGAACGGATGGGCTGTCTCACCGATGAAGGAATGGCAAAGCTGCGGAAGGGAAACGCCCCGAAGATCACCCGGGGGCCTTACACGGGTGACGTGGTGGAGGTTGACCACATCATCCCACGCGCGGTAGTGCCGGAACTCGATTACAAGCTCTACAATCTGGAATTCCTACCCGGCAGAATGAACCGGGAGAAGAGTGCCAAGATCGGGCAACGGCAGATTGCTTTGGCGAAAAAATGGGCGACGCAGGGGTTATTGTCACAGGCAGGCCTGGCGGCGGTAACGGCTTCCGAGAATCACACCCTGCGAGGGGTGATGTAGCAGGCGGCTTGCGCGCCCAACGCGAAGGTTGCGTCGTCTTTCAGATTTTCTCGTCCGTGTTGGTGGTCCAGCTTTCGCAGAAGAAGAGTCCGTAGGAATAGCTCTGATCCACAGAAGGGGAGGAAGGATGGCGATTGCGGCGGCGAGCGGAAATACGCTTCCTGGGAGCGAGGCGGGCGGCACCGCGAGCACCACGAACACTCCGCATCGGTGGCGCGGGAGAGAGAACTACAAAGCCGTTGGCTTGCTGCGGCAATGACTCCCATTCGCCCACCTCGCCGAGAGACTTCCCGACCCGCTTCGTCCGTGCGGCCGCATGGAAGGGTGCCGCCAAGAGCCGGAACGGCGCGCGAATGAGCCACGTCACCGCGCGGAATGGAAAAAGCAGGAGCTTCATGGCTAAAGTAATTTTGCTCTGAAGACCACGAACAATAGTAAAGCGAGATTCAGAATGCCAATCACGATCGCGATGGCGGCAAGTCCTCCGCCTTTCGAGTCGCTTTGAGGAGGAATCCTGCGCGGAATGTTAGCCACCGCTGTTTTCAAATCGTCGCGAAGGATCGTCAGCTCTTTGAAGCTGGGAATATTGGCCGCGATGCGTTCGGCGATTTGATCGGGATTGAATTCCAAGCGTTCCGCGTGCTCGAAAATTCTCTGAGCGTTCGCCACGGCGAATTCGATTCGAGCGGCGATTGCCGTTCCCAGGATCGCGAATTGCACCGGAAAGCTCTCCGGGTCATCCCCGCCTAACGAATGGAACGCGGCGATGAGGGTTTCCCGGCGCTCGGCATCGGTGATGCCTTCGAGCAGGAAATCGAGCTGAGGTGTTCGTTTCATCAGGAAAAGCTCCCGCCCGTAGTCCCGGGCGGTGTCATAGGTCGAAGAAATTGATTTTCTCCTTCGGCGCGTCTGCGGGGACCTCTTCGAACGCGTTTCGCACCAGACTCACATCGGGAACAAACAACTCCTTGTTGCGATTGATTTGCTGGGCGCACCGGTTGAGCCAATGCTTGATCTCCATACGGGCCGCGATCGGCACGTGTTCGGTGGCCTCAACGAATGTCAGCAGCTTACGGTTCGCGCGGGATGCGTTCTGGATCTCCGTCACGGTCATGGCGGACAACTTTGGGATCTCAATCACCGGCGCTCCTGTGAGCATGTCCATGAGCCGGGACGCTTCGAAGAGCTGCGAGTCATACTTCGCTGGATTCCGAACAATGACATAATCCGCATAAGAACAGGTCGCTTGGATGATTCGCGCGGCCGATTGCATGGCGACGCTCTCATTGGAGGCGAAGATCGGGATCGTGAGACGAATGCCCTTTTCCGCGAAAATGGAGTCGGCGCTGAACGCGGCGAAACCTTTCAAAATCTCCTCTGTGGCTTGCGCGGGGAAATCCATCAGTTCCACGGGTGAAGCGCCGCAAAAGTTGAACAGCCGGCCAAGGTCTTGCGCTTCACGGAATGGCAGCAGATTCACCTCCGGATACCATCCCTTCATGGTCTTGTGCTCATCATCGAGGTCGATGATGGCCGACTCGATTCCCGACTCACCGAGGAAATGGTGGACGAGCTGGATGAACGTGCTCTTTCCGCACCGGCCGATGCTTTGCATCGGAGCGATCATGCGGGAGGTCACGAGTTTGGAATCTTCCGTGGTGGCCGTAGCCGTCTGCTTTTTCGTTGGATTACTCATTTTGAAAGAGATCGATGCGGAACTTTCACGAACGGATTTTCGGGTTCATCGGCCGCGAGCCGGGATTGGGCGTCGGTTAGAAAGTCCAGCGGTTCGGGCTGCGATTCGCTAATGCCTGTCGCGGCCGGGGAATTAAGGGGTTCGCGGCCGGTGCTCCCCGCACCGGGAGGTTTCGGAGATGCCACCACACCCTTCTTGATTCCGCGTCGTTGGCAGAACTCCCAGAGGGTGCTGTAAACGATCGTGATCTCGTGCTCCTCTTTGAGCCATTTGAGGATCGCCTGGTAAGGCCATTTCTTTTGCCTCCGTTCAACGATGCCCTCTAGATGAGGGTCTAAAGCAGACGCCTTAAGGGCCGAATATTCCGGGACTTCGCTCATCGAGGATGAAGGAGATGGCTATCGTGAAACCTCAATTGATCGCGGATCAGAACCGCGCCAACCGGATTTCCAGCCGTCTGATTTCGTTGGCCGTGTTGGTAAGGCTGTAGGGATCAAATCCGACAAGGCCGTTATCGCCCGGCATGACCAATAGTTCCGCGATGCCCGGAGCGATGCCGAACGCCACGACCGCGGCCACTCGCCTTTTATGAGAGGCTTTGGCCAGCTTCCGAAGGGCCGCATTGACTCCAAGCATCCGCCTTTGGCGTTCCTTTGCCGCCTTCAGCCGTTCAACCAATCGTCCTCGCTCGCTGGGCGCGTTGCGGGTTGCCAAGACGTCGGGGTTGAGCGCCTGAAGCATGCGCTGGCGCCAGATTTTACGAACCGTCCCCACATCGCGGCGCTTCCGCGACTCCGTTGCCTGCCGTCGCTCCGATCGCTGAAACTGGACGGCGGCCGGACCGGTGACTTCGACCGCCACGCACCGCGATTTTGCGGCCAGATGCTTGAGCTTGGTCTTTCTTAGATGCTGCCGATAAACCGGGAAGAGAAGATCGAGGATCGCCGCGGTTCCGTGACGCTCCGCGAGATCGCGGAAATCGTTCAAGTCGTGGGCGAGCATAAGCGCGAAATCGCGTCGTTCGGCCTCCCCCCTGCGTTGAGGCAACCGGCAGCTCATCGCGTGAGTGCGCTCCGCCGTCTTCGCTGGTATGTCGTTCAAAAAATCCCGGAATTCCACGGGGGGTGAATCCTGTTTAGAAGGGTGAAGAGGCGGGACGACCGCAATCCCGCCGGGGAAAGTCCATTCCACTATTTCTTCTTCGCGTTCGTTTCGTCCGAGAGCTTGGCGTCGAACTCTTCCTGGGCCTTCAGGTTCTTCTCAACCTCAGCGGATTCACGCGAGGAGATATCCTTTATAATCCGCTTGTGTTCTTTGGCCTGCTTATCGGCCTCGGATTCACATGCGACTAGCAAACTGGCCGATAAGCCGACCAAGGCGAGGAGGAAGGGATGCTTCACGGGCGGGAATACAAGTCCTCATGGACAACAACGCAAGATGCATTTCCCCTAACAGCCCGAGTTTTTTCCCCTATCAGGAAACTCAGAGCCGGAACCTCTCGAATTCCGTCACCAGAAAGCGATAGAGTTCAGGATTTTGCGGAAGACGGCCATTCCTCTCCCATCTGGCGATGGCTAACTCTCTAATATCGAATTCTTTGCCCCGCAAAAAAGTCACCAAGTCCTTGCGCCAGAACGCTCTCTTGTCCCGGTAACGGATCAATCTGGCCCCAAACGACGTGTCCTTGTCGTCGGGCATTTCCATCGGTCGTGGCATTGGTTTTTAGGGGTTTTCAAGGCTTTGGGGGAGATTGCCCCAGAGGAGAATCCCAAACGTGTTAGAGGACAAGACCGAAAGCCTGACTTATGGCCGCTTTTGTTTCCGCTAGAGAAAATAAATGTCCAAGTGGATAAGTATTTTTCTTGCCCGCGACCAGGCGATCATCTCTTCCTCCGCCGCGTGTCACCTGACTCTCTCACACCTCTGGAAGAGGTAACGGAATATCATTCGTTTCTGTTGGTCAGAGAGGAGAACGGCGCGGAAAGCGTCATCTCGAAAGCTGAACTTCATGAACAAGACGGCCGGAAATTCCGGAAGCGGTTGGAAGCGCGTGAGGATCGGCGGAAGCAGGTGGCCGTTTGGACGCCGCCCGTTTGGGCGGTGCCGCAATTAACCCCATAAAGACAACGACGACCATGCATAGCCTGTTTACCGAATTCGTCCCTTCGCTCGTCGCGCAAGCGGATGTCCTCGACAGCTTCAGCTCCGAAGTAGGCAACCCTCTGTGGAAGGTTGTCAGCATCCTCACGATCCTTCTGCTCGCGGCGGAAACCGTCGTCATCGTGGTCATGATCCAAATGAAGAAGATCGATTCGCTTCTCTACTGGATCATCGGCGCCACGATCCTTGCGGCGATGCCCGCGATCATCGCCAAGATCTACGAGCAATGGCAGGATGGGCCGTTTGGCATGATCCTGCCGCTCATTGACCAGATGGTTTAACCCGGACACCCGCCCTCCGATGGTCGAACCGATCTATAAGACCAATCAGCGCATCAACACCGGTTTGGTCGCCTTCGTGCCGATCCGCTACGCGATGGTTTGTGTGGGCTTCATCATCGGAGGGTTGTTCGCCGGAATGCTGGTAGGCGGCTTGCTTTCGACCGTCCTCGGTCTGCTTCCCGCTGGAGCGGCCTACTTCTATTCGCTCTCGGTGCGTGGAAAGCCGGAAGGCTACACCACCAATCTTCTCAGAAGCCTTGTCGCGGCCAAATACATCAAGCCGCCCGTTGCCGATTCCCTCCCGGATCACGATCCATGAAGCATTTTCCCGACTGCTTCGCCTATGGCCCCTATCTGATCTTCGGCCAAGGCAAGCACCTCTATATTACTCGCGGGTTCCGGATCCGCCCCGTGCCGCTGGATGGCGCGAAAGACGCGCACCTCGCCCTGTACCGGCGGAAGCTCGAAAACTTCCTCACGATCACGTTGCGGGAAGGCTTCAACGTCCAGCTCCGCCGGACCTTCGACAGCGATTTCACCGACGATCTGGAGACCTACAAGGAGGCCGCGACCCTGGGGCACGAATGGCCGGATCTGATTCGCGGACTCGTCTTCGCGAGTTTCAACCAAGCCTCACGGGCCGGAGTGCTCCGCCGGGAATACACCGACATGTATTTGGGCAAGTGGCTTGAAACCAGCGAGCGGGTTACCAGCAAGAAGCGGCTGCACACGTATTTGGAGAGCCTAACGCCCGTTTACACGAACATCGAGGCGAACCTCAAAAACGCCCTGGACGGCGCTCAAATCGTTTCCTTGGACGGAGGCGATTACTACGAGGCGTATTTCAAAGCCTTCAACAAATCGCTGACCAACGACTTTCGCTGGAAAGTCGGGCAGGAGCAGTTCATCCCCGAACTGACCTTGCTCGAGAACTGTTCGAGCGGGGACATTGTCGAAATCGGGGACGGCATCACCGGTCTCATGGTGGACGGCCGCCACGTCGCCACCTACTCGCTCAACCGCTGGCCGAATCCCACTTACCCGCTTGTCACGCGGCCGATTACCCGTCTGCCGTTCAACGACTACGACGTGACGGTTTCGCTGTATCCGTCCGATCCGATGGTCGAGGCCAAGAAGGCCGCCGACCTTCGGACCAAACTCAGCCGTGGCACGCCTACCACGGAGGAAGAACTCAGCATCGAAGCGCTCAAAGAGCGCGAACGATCGTTGCTGTCCGGGTCGCTGCAACCGTTACACGCCTCCTGCGTTTTCAACGTGTGGGCGGACAACGCGACGGATCTGCGTATCCGGGGCGACATTCTCAAGCAGGCGATTCGCTCGATGGCGGGCGCCGATTACTACGCCGAAAACGATCCCGTCACCGCCCGGCTGGCGTTCGCGATCACGCTGCCAGGCTGGCAGGGGGAAGTGCAGAGCAAGCTCCGCAAGGTGTATTCGGAAAGCGACGTGATGGGCGACATCCTGCCCATCACCGCGGGCACGGAGGCCTACCTGGATCGAGGCCAGGTCATCTTCGACAACGAAGATGGCGGCTTGATGGGCTACGCCGCGTTTCTCGGCTCTACGCCCTTGCACACCTTCGTCACCGGCGCTTCGCGGGCCGGCAAGTCGGTGACGTGCATTTCCATCCTTTCCCAACTCGCGGGCATGCTGGGGTTCGTGGTGATCGTCGAATCCGGGAACTCCTGGGGGACGTTCGTGAAGGCGATGAACGGTCAGAGTGTGGTCGTGAAGAGCGACGGGACGATGACCATCAACTATTTCGACACGGCCGGAACGCCGCTCGCCCCGAGCCATATCGACTTCTGCGTCTCCGTCGCCTTGGGCATGGCCCGCACTGCCGACGAGGACCGCCTGACTGAACGCAAGGGGCTGTTGGAAAAGTGCGTGATCGAACTTTACCGCGACCGTTTCCGGGCATGGAAGGCCGCCAACCCGCACAAATACCGCGTGCTCCGGCGGGTTTATGCCGCGATCAAGGCTTTCGGTCGCGACCGCGCCGAAACGTGGGAAACCTTCAGCGACCTCCTGACTCTGTGGCAGGAACTGGCGACCGCCGATCCGGCCGAACACGCCCGTTATCTTGAAGCCGTCACCGAGCGGGAAATGGTCGAGCTGGAGAAATCCAGCGACGGCGACCGCGAACTCACCGCGTTCGCGCACGTTTTCTATGAACCCGGCGATTACCCGACCCATTCGGCCTTCGTCGAACTGTTGGAAACCGGCGGCGGGCTTCGAAACGAAGGGGAGAAGACCGAACTGCTCAAAATCAGCCGCGCGCTCGCCGCATGGCGGAAGGGTGGCTCCTACGGCGTTCTTTTCGATGGCGTCAACAACGTCAACCTCGCCGCCAACGTCGTGCATTTCGAGTTGGGCGAGATCCCCGACTCCGCGATCGACCTCAAACGCATGGTGGGATTCATCCTCACCAACCGCGTGCGGGCCGAAGTGGTGAAGCGCCCCCGGTCGGAAAAGAAGGTTTTCGTTTATGAGGAAGCCTCGATCATTTTGAACCTTCCCGGGGGAGCGGAGCTGTTCCTCGAATCGCTCGCGCAAATGGCGAAGTACGCGTGCCAGGTCATGATCGTGACCCAGCAACTCGCGCAGTTCATGGAGAACGAGAAGGTGGCGAAGGTCGCCATGGGCAACTGCCGGCAGTTCCTCATTCTCCGCAACTCGGTGGACGATTTGGAGGAACTGGCGCGGCGCATCAGCCTGCCGGAAGTGCTCGCCTACAAGGCCAGCCTGTTCAAGCCCCCGGCCGATCTACCCCCGGCCGATCGTTATGCCTCGATGGTCTATTTCAATCCCGGCGCGGGCATCAACGCGGTGGCGCGGGTTTATGCCCCCAAGGAAGTCCTGTGGGTGGCGGACAGCGAAGGCGCGAAATTCCAAGAGCGAATGACGGTCCTCAAGGGATCGAAAAACATCATCGAAAGCATCAAGCATCATGCGCATTCCTAGTTTCAGCATCCTCCTTCCCGCGCTTGCTCTGGCGTCCTGTGCCGCGAAGCAAGGAGCGGCCAGCTCCGGCTTTCCCGATAGCGTCGCGACTTACGGTTTGCCGATCCTGGGTGCGACCGCGGGCGCGGTCGTGGCCGGAGAAGACACGAAGGGGAAGGCGATCGGCGCGGCCGTGGGGGGCATTGGCGGCGCGGTCGTCGGTCAACTCGCCTTCGGCGATCGCCAAAAGCAAACCGCTTACAACGCCGGGGTGAACGAAGGCTACCAACGCGGCGTCGCGGACAGCACCAAGCGCCGGTACTGGGAACTTCAAAAGAGCCAAAGCGGCCTCAATCCCGAAGGGGAAATCACTCTCCACGAGGTGGACATTCCGGCGACCAAGACGCCGGACGGCCGCTACCTGATGCCACGCACCGCCTTCATCCCAACCGTCGAATGACCATGAAAGCCGTCTACATTATCGGGGTTTCCGCCCTCATCGCTCCCGATGTCAAAGCGCAATGGGTGGTTTTCGACCCGTCCGCGCAAGTTAGGGACACGCTGAATCAGGCCCAAACGATGGGCCAATGGGCCGAGTCGATTTCCAATCAGGTCCAGCAGATCGAACACCTCACGACGCAGATCCAGAAGATCCAGTCGGTCAACAACGCGGTCGATCTGACGAACAGCACGCTTGGAACGTACGGCACCGGCGGCACGTCGAGCCTCACCACGGTTTTCAACCAGCAACAGCGTTACGGCGAGATTCGCTCGTTGAGCGACCTCACAACCTCGCTCAACACGTCGTCGAGCGCCAGCTACAGCGGGGGAGGGGTCTTCACGCCGATGAAGAACCCACCGCAGATGAGCGACGTGGACTTGCGCAAGTACGCCGCTCAGGAGGCCACCTACGAGAACTACAAGGCGGTCGCGGCGGATGGCAAAACCCGGCAGCAGCAGCTTGCCGAGTCGAAGAAAGCGAACCTGGAAAAGATGAGCGCCGCCACCAATCAGGCGGAGTTCGAACGCTTCAAGGCGGCGGCGGAAGCCGACGATCAAGAGATTCAGAACCTCCAAGGCCAGCAAGCCAACGCGGCGGCCGACGTTCAGGCGCAAGCGGCCATCACGCAGAGCCAGAACGCCAAGGAGCTTGAAATGCTCAAGAAGAAGATTGCCGAGCAGGAAGCCGCAGAGGCCGAACGCAATTTGGAGGCTCAGGAACAGTTCGATTCCGAACTGTGGGAGAAATGAACCCACGCATCTAACGCGCCATGCTGGCTTCGATGTTCGATACCTTCTTTGGGGGACGGGATACCTTCTTCAACCTCAATGCGATTAAAACCCTGTGGAGTCTCTCCTGCATTCTGGGAGTGTTGTTCCTGGCCGTTGGTGTCGTTCGTTTCCGGCGATCGCGCGACCCCCACGCGTTGCTTAGCGTCGTCATGCGGGCGCTGATTTGTGGTTCACTGATGCTGCCGTTTTGCAAACTGGCGGAGAAAATCAAAACAGAGGCGCAAAGCGTCAAAGCCAGCACGGGATTCACGCCGGAGGAAATCAACAAGTCCCTCACGCGCATCGCCCGCAAGGCGAATGAAGCCAAGGAAGCCAACAGCGGGACCTCCACCGCTTCCTGGTATGAGATTTCCGAGAAGGCGGCGGATAGCGTCGGTCGCGTCGTCGTTACGCTGATCCTTTCGGGCGTCCTGGCCGTGGCGTGGGTCATCAAGTTGGCCCTGAAGCTTTTCTATCTGGCCCACGACTTCATTTTTTATTCCTCGCTGCTGATCGCTCCGCTGGCCTTTGGGCTCACCGGGTCGAGCTTCTTCGATACCCGGCGAGGGATGTCGTTCATCATGACGGTGGTGGGAGTCTCCATCTGGCCGTTTTGTTGGCTTTTCGTCGACGCGGTGGTGTTGATGACCCTCAAGCCGCTTGATCCTCAAATCGGCGGTAGTTCGGTGCTGCAATCGGATGCGAAGCTCTATGCGCCTTTGATTCTCGAAGGCATCGGCGGCTTCACGACCCTTCTTATCCTGCTGGTGGTCGTGGCCGTCCTGATTTGCCTGGGCTACGTCGCCTCGATTCGGCTGGCACACCGGGTTTTTGGCAGCATTGGCGGCGGCATCATGGAAATGGGAGCGAACCTGTTCAAAGGTGCCGCTTCCACCGCCGCCCGGGCCACCGTGGCGGTCGCCACCGGTGGAACCTCACTCCCCGCCGGTGCCGCGCTGGGAGGCGCTGGCACTCCGGTCGCAAGCGGTGCGGGTTCCAGCTTGGCGGCGAGAGCCACGAGCTTGCGGCCACCCGCCTTTCAAACCGTGGCCACCTCTTCGAGTGGCGGGGGCAGTGACCCCTTCACCGTCAAACCCCGCTCGGCAGGCCAGATCTTCTCAACCCTCAAAGGTGCCGCTCCCTCCGCGCCTCAGCCTGTCACCAGCAACTGGCGCACGAATCGACGCATCAAGGCCGAAAACGAAGCCGCTCAAGCATGAAGGAGAAACCGAAGATCGCGCGGGATCCGCGCCAAACCATCCTCGATAAGATCGAGCGCGAACGGCGGGGGAACGGCGCGAAAAACGTCCTCATCGCCTTCCTGTTCCTCACTTCGACGGCCCTGCCGTTCCTGATGTTCGCGAGCCTGCAAGCTCAGATCAAAAAGCCCCAACAGGTGGCGATCATCGATCCGGCGGGCAACCTCTACGTCTCGCCGCTCAAGGACACGGATTCGTCACAGGAGCTTCGCGATTACTGTGCCCAAGCCGCGGCGAACGCGTTGCTGTCCCGCAACCCGAAGGGCTTGGATTACAAAGCCGTCGCCGACGTGGTGTTCGGTTCCAAAGCGGCGAAGCAACTCAATAACGAGATTCAGGATTATTCGAAGCAGGCCGCGCGCAACGACCTCCGCTGGAAGGTCGAATTCGATTCGATCAAGTCGCAGGGGTCCTTGGATAACCTCGGCTTCGTGTGCGCGATCAACGGCCACGTCGTGGAGACCGGTCAGTTCGGGACCGTCTTCGAACTGCACCCGAAGAAGTTCGAGCTGGGCCTGAAGCTCACCCGCAACGGCGACCTGCTGTCCGTGGGCCGGTTTCCCTACATCGTGGAGGATTACAAACTGGTCTTCAAATGAAACGGCCTCTTTTCGCCTTACTCTTGGCCGGATCGAGCGCGCTCGCCGCGAGTGACCGGATCAAAATCTTCGCCCTGAACGACGCGGAGGTTTACCGGATTACGACCGCTCCAACCGTCACCACGACAGTCGAATTTCCCGACACCATCGAAATGATCAACGGGAAGGGCCTCGTTTCCGACGAAGCGAAGCAGGCCGGAAAATTCGAGTTCGGGTTTCTCCCGAACACCAACTATTTCTCGATCACGCCGCTTGCCGACAACGTCGCGACCAACCTCAACGTCGCGGTGGATGGGGAAATTTACTGTCTGGAAATCGTCACCGGGCAGGCCGCGGATTACAAAGTTTCGTTCTCGTCGTCCGCTCCGCTGCTCCAGACGGCGCCGGTCGATGGCGGAGTGCTGCCGCCATTGAGCGAGACGCCTACGGATCTGGATGCCAGCGCGAAGCGCAAAGTTTCGGTGGCACGGGTCATTGGCCTGATCGACAAGGCGAAAGCTTACCCAATCCTTGCGATTCAGAAGGATAGCCCCGTGAAGGACCTTCTGACGGCCTTCCCGCAAAAGACGTTCGAAACGGAAATGGTTCGGCTGACGTTGCGCGGGGTTTACCGCGACAACGCTTTCGATGGGATCTGCTTTGCCGTCGAAATGGAGAGCAAGGACGGCAAGGTCCATCATTACGACGTGGAATCGTTCGGCGTCGCGGCCGGAAACCGGCAGTTCGGGCAGTTCACGGCTTCGGCCTCGGGAGAAGTCCCCGCGACGGGCACGGCGATGGGGTTCTTCGCCATCGCGGGCGACGGTACCGGCGGACGCAATGACCTGGCTCCCACCAACGATTTCCAAATCTCGCTGAACTTCACGGAAGCGAAGCGGCCGGAGCCGCTGTTGCCCGCGCCGCTCGGTTCGTCTCCGGCGGTCGCGGATGAAGCGAAAACCCCCATCGACTCCTCCGCCAAATGAAAATCGCGTTCTTTAAAACACCGCTTGGAATCACGATGATCGCCGGTTTGACCGTCGTCGTGTTGCTCGCGGGCGTCGTGCTCTTCGGCGGACGTGGCGGCAAACCGAAGGTGACGGAAAAGAAGATCGCCGGGCAGGAGTGGAAAAAGACCGACAACCAGCGTTTCGACACACCGCCCCCGGCGGCGGCCGCCACCAAGGATGCCCCGTCCAAAGACGTGGCCGCGAAGGCGGCTCCGCAGCCCGTGGCTGCCGCGCCGCAGGGCGCACAAGTCCGCACCCAGCGCGCAGCCAGCCAACAGAAGCAAAAGCAACCGACGTCGCTCCAAGTCTATTCAACGCCAAAGAAAGCGAGCAGCGAGGACGAGTTGGAAACGATGTTGGCCAAGAAGAAGATCGTGCCGTACGGCCGGTTGGTTAAGTGCGTGCTCATCAACGCCGCCGAGTCGATCAACCTGGAATCCCCGGTGATCGGGCTGACGACGGAGCCGTTGGTATGGGATGGTAAAGTAGTAATTCCCGAAAATTCGGAAGTTCACGGAATGGTGAAGGGGGCGCAGCAACGGGATCGCCTGGGCTGCGATCGCAACTGGATTGTGGTGCTGTCGGAGCCCAAATACCGAAACCGGCGCGAGCTGCTTCTGCAATCGCTGGTGCTCGATCGTGACGCCACTCCCGACGACGGGCAGTGGGGCGTTACGGACGGCTCCGCCGGGCTCAAAGGCATCGTCATCGAGTCGGCCGACTCGAAGGAATTCAAACTGTTCATGGCGGCCTTCTTGAGCGGCATGGGCAATGGCTTCCAGGACACCACCACCACCGGCTTCGGCCAGACCAACGTCCTGCCGAGCGCCAAAAACGCCGCCATCGGAGGCGTCTCCAAGGTGATCGACGAATACGCGAACAAGATCCGCGAAGCGATCCAGCGCGACGGGGTCTTCGTCCGCGTGCCCGCGGGCAAGGAGTTCTACCTCTACGTCCAGCAGCCGATCGACCTGAACGAAGCCAAAATCGGCAACACCACGCTCCAGCAATTCAAGAAAACCAACGCCCCCGGACTTCGCAAATGAACCTGAAACCTTCTCTCCTCGGCCTCGGTCTTCGCCTGGCGTTGGTCGCCTTTTTGCAAAGCTCCTGCCGGCAGGAGACGTATTACCCGGTGCCGGTCCCGCAGTACGACCGCGAATACATTCTCCGCTCGCCACAAGGCCGGGTCACAGAGCCCGCGCTGGTCGAGGCTTACCCGGTCGCGCGCTACGTCGATCCTTCCAACAAGAATCTCATGCACGAAAAGCATTTCGTGTATCGTCGTCAGGCACCGAAGTGGAAATTGGACAGCGAACCCAGCGAACGGGTGGTGGTGGGTTTCGTGGCTGGACTCTACGGGGGTAAGGAAAAACCCCGTCCGTCACAAGTCGTGGTAGAGGACGCCCTGGTCTCGCAGCGGGAACAGGCGCGGAAAATCGACGCGGTTTCGCGGGATGTCGATCAACTCAAGGCCAACCAACAAGCCCTGTCGTCGTCGCAGCTCAAGCTGCTCAAGGGCTTGCAAGCGGCCGAAGCCAAAGAGCGCGAACAACCACCGGCACAGCCGGTCAACCCGAGCCAACCGACGCAATGAACCCGCGAGCCGTTCCGCCGCGCTTGTTTGGAGACGCGTTGAAGCTGTCCGTGCGCGGACAGGAAGAAGCGATGATCGAAGTCGCCGCCGCGCTTGAGAAAAGCGTGGCGGGCCTCTCCTGGGCGAAGTTGCCCAAACACACGTTCCTTTTCCTTGGCCCGACCGGGGTGGGAAAAACCGAAACCGCGAAAACCATCGCCGAGTTGGTCTTCCAGGACCGCGCGGCCATGGTGACGTTCGACATGGGGGCCTATCAGACCCCCGAGAAAGTCGCGGATTTCGTGCGCGATTTCATCCTCTTTGTCGGCCCACGTCAGGAACAAGGCTGCGTCATCCTTCTCGACGAAATCGAGAAAGGATCGCGTGACCTGACCACCTTGTTGCTCGCGATGCTCGATGAAGGCCGCTTCGCGGGCAACGGGGAGACGATCGCGCTTGAACACTGCTACCTCATCGCAACGTCGAACCTCGGCTGTGCGGAGATCATCGACATGCGCGAGAGCGACATGGCGACGATTCGCCGTTTCGCCCGCCGGGCGGCGGAAGATTACTTCCGTCCGGAAGTCGTCGCGCGCTTCAAGACGGTCGAAGTCTTTCGCCTGCTTCCCCAGGCGGTGCAGCGCGAAATCTGCGGCAACTTCCTCTCCACTTACCTGCCGCCCATCGAAGAACGATTCGGGAAACGGATCGGCTTCGATGACGACGTGGTGACCTACCTCATCGACAAGGGTTGCGATGACCGCTTGGGCGCTCGACCGCTCCGCAACGCCATCGAGCGCCACGTCGGCGGCGCTCTTCTCGATCTCCACCATCTCGGGCCCTCCGTTTCTCTGACCGTCATGGAGCATCAGGGCATCGTGGCCTCAACCCAATTTGATCGGATCAACTAGATCAAACTTAGACGCATGAAATTGAAACAGACCATCGCGCTGGCAGCCTCGATCTTCGTAAGCTGCGGAGCGCTTCACGCCGAACAACAAGGAGCCACCTCCATTTTCCGCAACTACGATCCGGACTTAACCTGGAGCGGCACGGGGTCAAAACCGACACCCAAGGTTCTTCTTTCTTACCCAGGTTTCACTATTTCGGAAGACGAATACCGTCTGACCATTACCGCTTACGACTTCCAAGGGTTCGGCGGCGCGCCGTGGCCTTTCGTTCTTCCTAGCGCCTCGAATCCATCCGACGACGCCACGTATTTTACCTCCTATGGGGTTTACGCGAACGGCCAATTCCTTGGCGAGTTTGGCACCACGCATCGGGCGTATGGGGCGATTTGGACCGGACCGTCCTCGACGACGACGTTTACTTTTAGAGAATCCCCCGGCCCCTTGAATCTAGAAGTCCGGGCCATGAGCCCCGACGCTTTGAATACAAG
>Ga0307408_100000147_pt1 | contig 78134 bp, 63 predicted proteins | sample 322Cmetagenome_FD_202116 | JGI IMG/M metagenome (GOLD analysis project Ga0307408, IMG submission 202116) | Maize rhizosphere microbial communities from greenhouse at UC Davis, California, United States - 322HYB-C-3 | ecosystem: Host-associated > Plants > Roots > Rhizosphere > Soil | place... | reverse complement strand
GCAAGCCAATGGGGCTATGAATTTTTTCGATTGCCTGCGCGGCAAAACCGTCGTCGGCCAAACGTTTACGAAAACGTAGTGCTTTGGTTTGTGAACCAATCATCCCCATATAGGCACAGCGCTGATCGGCCAACAATGTTTTACAGAGTGCAAAATCCAGTGTGTGGTCGTGGGTAAAAATAATTGCCCAGGCATCATCAGGTAATTGCGCAATTGCTTCGGTAGGATCGGCATAAAATTCGTAGCGGCAATTCGCGGGCAAACTATTGGTCATTAACTCCGGGCGATTATCGATAACACGTACTTGGCATGGCAGCCCCGCAAGAATAGTCACCAGCGCTTGGCATACATGCCCTGCGCCAAACAGTGCGATCTGCCAACTGCAGGCCGCAAAGGCTTCAAGCATTACCGTCACATTGCCGCCACAACATTGCGCCGCTTCAGCAGCGAGCGGAATGGGTTTTAATATCTGGCAAGTTTTATTCTGCGCCAGTAATTCACGCGCTTGTTGCACCAATAAAAATTCCAGTTGGCCACCACCGATGGTGTCGTAAGTGCTATCGGTGGTGATCACCATTTTGCTGCCACCATCGCGCGGCGTTGAACCCTGGGTATTAATAATGGTGGCGATCACATAACCGCTACCGCGTTGTTGGCAGTGTTGAATTGCGGCAGACCAGTTGAGTAATGACATAATTATTTCCCCTCTGTCGCTATTACTTTAGTGGTGGCGTTATTAAACGCAACGCACTCTTGCAGTGCCCAATAAATACGCTCGGGTGTTGCCGGAGTATCCAGACGCGGGCTGAATTGATAGCTGGTTGTACTGCTGCAGGCATCGCGCAGTGCTGCCCATACTGAAATCGCCAACATCAACGGCGGTTCACCCACGGCTTTGGATAGATGAATCGTATTTTCCAAATTCGGCTCATCGAATAATTCCACATTAAAAATGCCCGGCACATCAAATGCGGTGGGAATTTTGTAATTCGCGGGACTATTGGAAATAATGCGGCCTTTTTCATCCCACAATAATTCTTCTGTGGTCAGCCAACCCATACCCTGGATAAATCCACCTTCAATCTGGCCGATATCAATTGCCGGATTTAATGATTTACCTACGTCATGCAGAATATCCACGCGCTCTACTTTGTATTCACCGGTTAAACAATCGAGTGTGATTTCCGACACTGCCGCACCATTAGCGAAATATAAAAACGGCTGGCCTTTGGCAGCAGCACGATCATAGAAAATCTTGGGCGTGCGGTAATGTCCCGTTGCCGATAGCGCGACACGATTGAGGTAAGCGAGTTTGATAAATGCAGGAAAATCGAGTTCCTGTTCACCGAGCACAACCACATCATTGGTAAACTGGATTTGCTCAGCAGTAATCTGAAAATGCTCGCACGCAAACGCAATTAAATCCGTTTTGACTTTATCGCAGGCATCTTTGGCGGCCATGCCATTTAAATCAGTACCCGATGACGCGGCGGTGGGTGAAGTGTTAGGCACTTTATCGGTACGTGTCGATGACACCATCACTCTATTCACGCTTACACCGAATGCACTGGCCACAATTTGCTGGATTTTGGTGTAGAGCCCCTGCCCCATTTCCGTACCGCCGTGATTAATCAGCAAGCTGCCGTCGGTGTAAATTTGCAAGAGCGCGCCAGCTTGGTTGAGATGCTTGGCGGTAAATGAAATACCAAATTTCACCGGCGTTAAGGCAATACCTTTTTTCAGGTTGCGATGGGCGCTATTAAATTCGGTGATGGCGATGCGGCGCGCGCGATAGTCAGAACTTTTTTCCAATCGCTCGATTAATACCGGCAATACATGCTGCTCGATTTTCTGGCCATAAGGAGTTTCATCCGCGCCCGGTTGATAGAGATTGGCTTTGCGGATATCGAGCGGATCTTTGCCCAGTTTACGCGCAATATCCTCCAGCAAGGTTTCAATCGCCATCATCCCTTTTGGCCCGCCAAATCCACGAAAGGCGGTATTGGAAACCGTATGGGTTTTGCAGCGCAAACCGAGAATACGCCCATTATTTAAAAAGTAGGCGTTGTCCGCATGGAACATGGCGCGATCAACAATACCTTCCGACAAATCCGGCGAAAATCCGCATTTGCCCGCGAGCAACATATCGACACCGAGCAACTTTCCATCGCTATTAAAACCAGCGCGCCAGCGATTTAAAAAATCGTGGCGTTTTCCGGTTTGGATCATGTCATCGCGGCGCGGCATGCGGTAGCGAACCGGGCGGCGATTGCGCTGCGCAAATAATGCAGCAATGCACGCAAGCGGTGCCGCCTGGCTCTCTTTGCCACCAAAACCACCGCCCATACGGCGCACTTCAGCGACCACCAAATGAAATGGAATCGCCAAGACTTCAGCTACTAATTTTTGCAACTCTGTGGGATGTTGCGATGAACTCACTACATGAATGCCGTCGTCTTCAGTCACGCGCGCTTCACTGATTTGGCCTTCAAGATAAAAATGCTCTTGCCCGCGCACATAAATTTCACCCGTTAATTGATGCGGTGCAGATTCAATATTTGTATCCGGGTCACCGAGCAGTAATTGGTGCTGCGGCAATACAAAACTTTGCGCGGCGAGTGAATCTTCTACCGTTAATTGTGCGGGCAATTCTTCGTAATCAATCTTTGCCAGGAGTGCGGCGCGTTGCGCTGCTGCAAAACTCGTGGCAGCCACCGCAAAAATTGGCTGGCCGATAAACTCCACTAAATCGCCAGCAAGCAAGGGATCGCCCGCATACACGGGTGCGACATCAATTTTGCCAGGGATATCGCTTTGTACAATCACATCAATCACACCGGGTGCCGATTTAACCGCCGACAGATCGATTGAACGAATACGCGCATGGGGTTTGCTTGATTGGCCGGTGGCGACAAACAAAGTGCCGGGCATAAGCGGCAAATCATCTACATATTCCGCAGTGCCTTGTACATGTTTGTGAGCGGATTCATGCGCGATGGAATGGCCAACGCCGCCCATTTCACTCATACCGGCAGCCGTGTCCTTATCCGTCGCGGGCGACAATTCTGAATTAACAACAATTCTACGCATGGTTAAACAGCCTCCCTTCAATTACCTTGCCCGAGGCTTCGGCTGCAAATTCATAACAGGCTTTTTTGAGCAGGTTGCAGGCCATGGCCATGCGGTAGGCGGCGCTGGCGCGCACATCGCTCAGCGGGGAAAATTCGCTGCGCAAGAGATCGCAGGCTTGCGCAAGAATAACTTCATCAACTTCACCGGCCACAGACCAGTTGGTGTTACTTAAAAATTGTTCTGTAGCGCTGGCGCGCTTGGGAATCGCCGCCATACCACCAAAGGCAATTTTAAATTCGTTAGTGGTTTGTCCACTCCAGCAAAATGCGCCCATTACGGCTGAGATATCGTCTTCATAGCGTTTGGTGATTTTGAATAATTTGAGTGGCTGTGCGAATTGTGCGCGCGCAATGCGAATGCGCGCGAGATATTCACCAGAGCCAAGCGTTGTTTTTTTGTAGTCGTGATAAAAATGCGCGAGCAATTCACGCCGGGATTCACCTTTACTATTCACTATCTCTAATTCCGCATCCATGGCCAATAGATAAGGCGGAGCATCGGCAATCGGCGAGGCGTTACAAATATTTCCGCCGAGAGTCCCGCGATTACGAATTTGGCGCGAGCCCAAACGTGCGAGCAATGCAACAAATTCTGGCGAGAGATCTGCCAGGGCTTTTTCGATTGTGCTGTAATTCGCCGCTGCCCCTAAAATAATCTCATTATTAGTGATGTGAATTGCGCTAAGACTTTCAATGCGATTGAGATCAATCAACTGCGGCAGATGTTTGTATTGCTGGGTGACTTCCAACATCAAATCGGTTCCACCGGCAACCAGGCGCGCCTGGGGATATTCAACGAGCAATTGCTGTAATGCCGCTTCTGTATGTGGCTGCCAATAATCGCTAACGCTATCGGACAAGTTTCTGCTGTGGGCGCCCGCAGGCTCGCCATTCATGCCCGCTAAAGGTGCATTGGGCATCCACTCTTGCACAAAACTGGCCACTTGGGCAGGTTTTTTAAGAGAGGTATCTTTAAGGGAAGAAAGGCCCGCCTCGATAATCGGGCGATAGCCAGTGCAGCGACACAAGTTGCCTGATATGGCATCTATAACCGCCGCGCGCTGGGTGTCCGTGTCCGCCTGCGCCAATGCCTCCCCGCCCGCCAACTGCAAACCTGCCAGTGACATAACAAATCCGGGCGTACAAAAACCGCACTGGGAACCGTGAAATTCCACCATCGCCGCCTGCACCGGATGCATTTCTTGCGGTGCTGCAGCCAAGCCTTCTACGGTCACGATATGGCAATCCTGCAAGCTACCAAGCGGGCAAATACAGGCATTTACCGCGCTATAAGCCATAGCATCCGCGCCTTTGCGGCCGACCAACACAGTGCAGGCGCCGCAATCACCCGAGGCGCAGCCTTCTTTGGTGCCCATCAGATTTTGCTGGCCACGCAGATACTGCAACAGCGTCAGATCCGCCGCTGCCTCCGCCAACTCAACTGGAACATTGTTCACCACCAACCGCACAGACTTTCCTCCAACAAATTGCCCCCATGATGCAGGCAGCAAAAAACTCTTAAATGGTTATAGCCGATTTCAGCGAGACCGTTTTACCTGCATCGCCGCTCCCGCTTCCCGTCATCACCCAAAGCAAAAGTCTGGCCAGATAGACAATTTTTTATAAGTTTTTTACCAAGGCAGGTATTTCACAGGCACTGGCATGCAATTTGCTCAAACCAGTCTATCTTTTTGTCCAGATAGTCAGGTTTATAAGCGAGTGGGTTTATGTCTGAAAAAAAGGCCATGCGCCTTGAATTGCTTTCCCTTACCAAAGCCTACCCGGGCTGCATCGCGAATGATGCAGTAAGCCTGCAGGTGGCGCCCGGTGAAATCCATGCGTTACTGGGCGAAAACGGCGCAGGTAAGAGCACGCTAATGAAAATGATTTATGGCGTGGTCAAACCGGATGCCGGGCAAATGACCTGGAATGATCGCGAGGTCAACATCACCGGCCCTGCGCACGCACGCCAACTGGGTATGGGTATGGTATTCCAGCACTTCTCGTTATTTGAAACATTAACCGTGACAGAAAATATCGCACTCTATTTAACACCAGCGGAATACGGCACGCTCAATTTACTGCGCACGCGCATTATCGCCGTGGGCGATGAATACAGCCTTGCGATAAATCCTGACCGCCTCGTACACAGTCTCTCGGTCGGCGAACAACAGCGCGTGGAAATTATTCGCTGCCTGTTGCAAGACATCCAATTATTAATTCTCGACGAACCCACGGCGGTACTCACTCCGCCCGAAGTGGCGCAGCTGATCGAAGTATTAAAAAAACTCGCGCACAAAGGGTGCAGCATTTTATTTATTTCGCACAAATTGCACGAAGTAAACGCACTCTGCGATAAGGCCACCATTTTGCGCGGCGGCAAGGTGACAGGCACTTGTATTCCGAGTGAAACCAGCCCCGCTGAAATGGCGCGCTTGATGCTCGGCGATGAATTGGAATTACAAGACACCATGCCCGCTGGAAGTGCCGGTGAATGCCTGCTGGCGCTCGATAAGATTGAAGTAAAACCGCGCGATGCATTCGCAATTCACTTACAAGATATTCAATTACAGTTGCACGCGGGTGAAATTCTCGGCCTCGCTGGCGTTGCCGGTAACGGGCAAGATGAATTGGTGGATTTAATTAATGGCGAGCTGGGCAGCGATAGCGGCAGCCTGATTTTTCACGGTAAAAATATTGGTAACACCGGTGTGCAAGAGCGGCGCAATATGGGGCTAGGTGTTGTCCCCGCTGACCGTATCGGGCGCGGCGCCTTGGGCAATATGAGTTTGACCGAAAATAATTTGCTCACCAGTTATATCAACCAAAGCGGAAAATTCGGTTGGCTGAATTGGCCAGCGATTAAAGCGCGCGCTACCGACATCATCGCTACCTACAAAGTCAAAGCAACAGGCGCCGACGCCAGTGCCAAAAGTCTTTCCGGTGGCAACTTGCAAAAATTTATTATTGGCCGCGAAATTTTGCAAAATCCAAACGTGTTGGTGTGTTTTCATCCCACCTGGGGCGTTGATGTAGGTGCGGCCAATTTAATTCATCAGGAGCTGATTAAGTTGCGCGATAAGGGCGCGGCGATTTTGGTGATCAGCGAAGACCTCGACGAACTGTATTTGTTGGCGGATCGACTCGGCGCATTGTGCGGCGGACGCTTATCGCCACTTGCACCCAAGGCTCAAGTTCCTCTCGCACAACTCGGCCAGTGGATGACCGGCAACTTTGGCAGCATAGCCACAGAGACTGCTGCAATGGAGGTTGCCCATGCGCATTGAAAAACGCCTGCAAGACTCGCAGCTGATGGTGTATTTATCGCCATTGCTCGCGCTTTTATTAACGCTCATCTCCGGCGCATTATTATTTGCCTTACTCGGCCGCCCACCACTCGGCAGCCTCTACACATTTTTTATCGCGCCGATTAGCGACCTTTACGGCCTTTCTGAACTCGCAGTAAAAGTCACGCCACTCTTACTCTGCGCGATTGGTTTAACACTCTGCTTTAAAGCAAAAATTTGGAACATAGGTGCGGAAGGTCAATTTGTTTTTGGTGCGTTAATTGGCGGCGCAGTGACATTGCAATTGGCAGAGAGTGAAGGTGTTTGGGTGCTGCCCGCAATTATCGCCAGCGGAGCACTAGCGGGCCTGGCTTGGGCAGCGATTGCCGCGCTGTTGCTCACGCGCTTCAACGCCAATGAAATTCTCACCACTATTATGCTCAATTATATCGCGGTGAATTTATTGCTCTGGGCAGTGCACGGCCCACTAAAAGATCCGGACGGGCTTAACTTTCCTGAGTCAGCACTGTTTGCGAGCCAAACATTATTGCCTGTGCTATTTGAGGATTATCGCGTGAGCATCGCGATTTTTATTGCGCTGTTTATGTTGGTGGTAATTTGGGTTGTACTCACACGCACCCTGCTCGGTTTTCAATTACGCGTAATGGGCGAGAACCATAACGCTGCACGTTTTGCCGGTTTTAAAAGCAAAACGCTGATTTGGTTGCTGCTGTGTTTCAGCGGTGCCATGGCAGGTGTGGCGGCGATTTCTGAAACCAATGGCCCGGTAGGGCAACTGATTCCCACGCTCTCACTCGGTTATGGTTACGCAGCGATTATTGTGGTGTTTATGGGGCGCATGCATCCGCTCGGTATTTTACTCGCCAGTTGTTTATTAGGGCTGACTTATCTCGGCGGCGAGATGGCGCAAATCGATCAGGGCTTACCAAAATCCATCACCGGATTATTCCAGGGCATGCTGCTGTTTTATTTGCTCGCCTGCGATTTGTTAATCAGCTATCGCGTTGTACCGAATTCGCGCATTGCCAAACCCGCTGCTAGCGCACAATAACGCGCAATAAAATTAAGAACACAGGTAAGGTTTTATGGATATCAGTTTGATCGAAAATATTCTCTTCGCCATGGTGCGCACTGGAACACCATTATTGTTAGTGGCGCTGGGTGCAATGATGTCGGAGCGCTCGGGGGTTTTAAACCTCGGGCAAGAGGGTATGATTTTAGTGGGCGCTGCCTGCGGTTTTATCGCCGCTTATGCTGGCGGCAGTTTGGGCTGGGGCGTACTTGCGGCTGTCGTTGCAGGCGTTGTGGTCTCATTGATTTTTGCGTTTATCGCACTCACTTTAATTTCCAATCAGGTCGCGACGGGTCTTGCACTTACGATTTTCGGCACCGGGCTTAGTGCATTTTTGGGCGCTGCCTATGTAGGCCAAACGGTTACCGGTTTTGCGCCAATTGCGATTCCATTTTTAAGTGATATCCCACTCATCGGCCAGGCATTGTTTGCGCAGGATTTGTTGGTGTATCTCTCCTTTATTTTATTTGCTGCGGTATTTGTGGTGATGCGCTATACCCGCTTGGGATTAATTATTCGCGCGGTGGGCGAGAACCCCGAGGTTGCCCACGCACTGGGCTACAAAGTGATGGTGGTTCGCTACTGTGCGGTTATGTTTGGCGGAGCCATGGCGGGATTGGCGGGTGCTTATTTGTCACTCGCGTACACGCCCATGTGGTCAGAAGGCATTGCCGCAGGGCGTGGTTGGATCGCGCTGGCGTTAGTGGTATTCGCCAGCTGGCGCACCGAGCGTATTTTATTCGGCGCATGGCTATTTGGTTTTGCGAGCATTCTGCATTTGTTATTGCAAGGTTATGGCTACGAAATTTCGCCCAACCTGCTCGCCATGCTGCCCTATGTGGTCACCATTATAGTGTTGGTGATGATGATGTATCGCCAAAAAAATCAGGGTTTGTTTGCGCCGCGCTCGCTCGGGCAGCCCTATCATCCTTTGAAATAACTGGCATCCACTTAAATATATTGGCATTCGCGAAAATAAATTCTTATCACCTGAAATTTTTAAAAACCAAAACACCACAAGAGGAACCATCATGGCCCTGTTAACACGAAAAACGTTTCTCCGTTTACTGGGGGCAGCCTCACTGCTCACACTTAGCGCCAGTGTATTTGCAGCACCATTAAAAGTCGGTTTTGTGTATGTGAGTCCGATTGGCGATGCCGGTTGGACTTACCAACATGATGAAGCGCGCAAAATTGTGCAAAAAGAATTTGGCGATAAAATCGAAACCACTTTCGTTGAAAGTGTGGCCGAAGGTGCAGACGCCGAGCGGGTGATCCGCAATATGGCCTCACGCGGTTACGATTTAATTTTCACTACCTCATTTGGTTACATGAACCCCACCATTAAAGTGGCCAAAATGTTTCCCAAAGTAAAATTTGAACACGCGACCGGCTATAAAACCGCCGCCAACGTGGGTAATTATCAAGCGCGCGATTATGAAGGCCGCTTCCTAGCGGGTATGGTTGCCGGTGCCATGAGCAAAAAAGAAGTGATCGGGTATGTCGGTGCATTTCCGATTCCGGAAGTGATCCGCGGCATCAACTCGTTTATGCTCGGCGCGCAAGCCGTGAACCCGAATGTAAAAATGAAAGTGGTCTGGGTCAATACCTGGCACGATCCGGCCAAAGAGCGCGAAGCAGCGGAAAGCTTAATCCTGCAAGGTGCCGATGTACTCACCATGCACACTGACTCTGCGGCCACCATTCAAGCCGCAGAAGCCAAAGGGATTTACTCGGTTGGCTTCAATTCCGATATGAGCGCTTACGGCCCCAAAACCCATTTGACCTCATCTACCCAACACTGGGAGAGTATTTACAGCGCAAAAATCAAAGCGGTATTGGATGGCACCTGGAAGCCGGAAGCGATATGGCATGGTCTGAAAGAAAATGTAGTTGCAATCTCGCCGATAAATCCGGTAGTGCCGAAAGAGGTTGTCGCCAAAGTAGATGCGTATAAAATGGAGATGATTGCGGGCAAACGCGCTGTCTATCAAGGTCCTATTTACGATCAGGCGGGCACACTGAAAGTTGCAGAAGGGAAATCCCTGAGCGATGAAGAATTACATCAACAAAACTGGTATGTAAAAGGTATCGAAGGGAAAATTCCGCAGTAACACTAACAACGCGGCTGCATCAGCGTACTTACTAATGAGGTTAATTAGTTATTAGCTGAGTGCAGCCGCACCTTAACGCGAGAAACAATAACAATGGCAACCAAGACCACAGCGGTAAAAACATCCGGCGCAAACAATGCAGTAACGACATCCAGCAACAAAACCACACCTAACGGTAAGGCTTCGTCGGTGAAAACGATGGTGACTAAAAAAGCAGAAGCAGCGGTGGATTTTAATCCCACTGAAACGCCCACCGGAAAATACAAACCGGGAAAAATTCGCGACCGAAACCTCACCAATATTATTAACGCGGCAGAAGAAGAATTTGTGCACAATGGTTTTCGCGGTGCGAGCATCCAGAACATTGCCGACCGCGCGGGCATCCCCAAAGCCAATGTGCATTACTACTTTAAAAGCAAAACCAATTTGTACGTCGCGGTGCTCGATAACATTATTAATTTATGGAATGACCTGCTCGGTGAAATAACTGCCGATGATGATCCTGCCGTGGTATTAGATTTATTTATCCGCAAAAAAGTTGAATTGTCTTATACCCATCCACGCGCATCCAAACTTTATGCGATGGAAATGATTCAGGGCGCGCCCCATTTAAAAGGCTACATCCGCACCGAGATGCGCCAGTTCGTGCGCCGCAAAGCGCAGATTATTGAGCAGTGGATTGAGCTCGGCCGCATGGATAAAGTTGATCCCATGCATTTGATTTTTTTAATCTGGTCATCGACCCAACACTACGCGGACTTTGATGTGAAAATTCTCACGGTGATGAACCGCGCGGAATATGAGCCGGATATGATCAAAGACATTTCCGATTTTTTAAGCCACATGATTTTAAAAGGCTGCGGCCTAAAACCACCCGCGACAGAATCCCCTGCCGCCTAATTTTCACTGCAATCAGTAGTAAATCCCAATGACATCTTCTACCCACGGCAGCACACGCAGTGCTGCCATCTGGATTAAAAACCCGCGCGCCTGTTGGACGGGCAATTCGCAAGACGCCAGCAACGGGCTGGTGATTCAAGGCAATAACATCATCGAATTGGTTGCCGCAGGCAAATCGCCCGACAGTATTTACGATTACAGTTTCGATGCCTCTGACCATGTGGTATTACCCGGCCTGATTAATTGCCATCACCACTTTTACCAAACGCTTACGCGCGCACTGCCCGGCGCACTCAACAAAGAATTATTTCCCTGGCTGCAAGCACTCTACCCCGTCTGGTCGAATTTAAATGACGAGGCGATTTTTGCCTCCACACAATTAGCACTGAGCGAATTATTATTGTCAGGTTGCACCACCGCCGCCGACCACCATTACGTTTTCAGCAGCATTATGCCGCACGCGATTGATGCGCAAGTCGCCGCCGCCAAAACCGTCGGCAACCGCGTTACACTCACACGCGGCTCCATGAGCCTCGGCCAATCCAAAGGCGGTTTGCCACCGGATTCGGTAGTGGAGAGCGATGAAAAAATCCTCAGCGAAAGCGAGCGCTTGATTAATAGCTATCACGACACCAGCGAAGATTCCTTTTGCAAAATCGCCCTCGCACCCTGCTCACCTTTTTCTGTTACGCCAGATTTAATGCGCGCAACCGCCGTGCTCGCGCAACAAAAAGATGTGTTGCTGCACACCCATCTGGGTGAAACCGAAGATGAAAATAATTTCTGCCTGAAACAATTTGGTATGCGCCCGGTGGATTATCTGGACGATGTAGGTTGGTTAAACAACCGCGTCTGGCTCGCACACGGCATTCATTTTAATGAAGAAGAAATCGCACGTTTAGGCCATGCCTGCGTCGGCGTCTGCCACTGCCCCACCTCCAACATGCTCCTCGCCTCCGGCATGTGCCACACGCGCGATTTACAACGCGCAGGCGCACCGGTCGGTTTGGGTGTGGATGGCTCCGCATCCAACGACGGCTCCAACATGATCCAGGAAGTTCGCCAAGCCATGCTGCTTCAAAAACTCCGTTACGGCTCCGCGAATTTCACGCATATCGATGCACTAAAACTCGCAACATCCGGCAGCGCCAAATTATTACACCGCCCCGAACTCGGCGAACTCGCCGTCGGCAAAAAAGCCGACCTCGCATTATTTTCCCTAAACGAACCCCGCTTCTCCGGCCACGGCGACCCACTCGCCGCATTAATTCTCTGCGGCGCCCATAAAGCGGATTACGTGATGGTTGCGGGTGAATGGAAAGTGAAAAACGGTGAAATGGTGGATGTGGATATTAATGATGTGATGGCGCGGCATGGGATTGCGGCGAAACGATTACAAACAATGATCTAACGTAGGTTGGGTCGAGCCGCGCAGGCAGCAATGCCCAACATGACCATGTTTCCGTAGAAGAAACACCTTTCGTGAACACCACCGCTTTTTCAACAATCCAAAATAAAAATCCCATTCACATGACTGTGAATGGGATTTTTATTTCATGGTGCGTTTCGCGATGTAAGTTGATGTAGGACTCAAAGCTAATCGTACCTACGTGCTTCCGAGTTTTTTTACAGTCGATTTTCAATGATCGTAACGACGTCCACCGAATTGTTTCCAAAGTGGCATTTAAATTATGTCGATTAAATTTACGCTTATTGATGCGCTTAAAAAGTTGACATTTCAAGCTTTTGAATTGCTTTGGAAAATAAGTGTTGGTTTAAATATTGCGAGTAGAATTTCTATGCTCGTGCAGTAAATTTGTTTGCTACATTTTTACCAATTGAAAATTTTTTGGGTAATCATGCGAATGCATGACCTTTTCACATAGCTTTCACACAACAGGTAAAGGAATGAGACTTATGATTTTCAAAGCTTATTGCAAAAATTTGGTGCTATTAGTGGGATTGGCACTTGCCACTACAAGCAATGCGGTGCCTTTAAAATTCGAGATTTCCGGGACGATTAGCGATAAGATACTCAGCTCTTCAAATTATGAAACAGTTTCTTTGAGTCACCCGGAATGGAAGGGTTTGGAAGTGACGGGCATATTGTCGCTGGATTTGGAAAGATTATCACTCAACCACCAAACCGCACCAGAGGTCACGCTTCATAACAAAGAAGATGAACCGAATCGCCGGGCCGACTGGATGTCTTTTGAAATAACTAATCCGGACGGGAGCTATATTCTGATATCAGATTCAACGCCTATTTATCCAAATCCGAATTCATATCCCCCAGCTAATGACGCAAGTACCTTCTTAACGCATTATGTTAATGACAGCGCCTTTTACGCCAGTCGCGATTACTCTGCCTTTCTTGAGCCATATCCAAGAAATTATTTATACATAGCTTTACTAGCAATGGGCGAGAACGCTAGTAAATTAACGGACGGTGCGGACTATTACACTTCACATATTTATCCGGAGTTCGCTAATGTAAATAATTGGGCTCAGGTAGCTCAATTTAATGAGATGGGTGTTGGGTTCGATTACTATTTCACAATTAATTCGATCAAAAGAATGGACGTTGAAGTTTCAGAGCCATCTCCACTGTTAATTCTACTGCTAGGGCTATTATTAATTTTATTGCGAAAGTTAACGAATCCTTCGTGGAAAAACTATGAACTTAATTTTACAGCGGACATTTGCAAACATATGTCGCATTAGTTTGAGGCGATTGATTTTTGGGGAAATATAAGGGAGCCTTCAATATGACTGATTCTGCGTCCGACATGACTGGAACATATCCTGGAATATAATATTCACCGTTGAAACAATGCTCCTTGACGTATTGATACCATTTGTTTCATAGCTGCTTGGCATCCATTTATAAGTATAGCGTTCCAGCTCCCACGTTAATTCACCCGAGTGCTGGCACGTCGTTGAGCCTTCTGGGTTTATAGCGATTGACCACAAATAATCGTAATGTTGCCGCCTTTGTTCCCAAAGCTCAGTAGATGGTGGAGATGACGGTATAAATTCAAATTTTCGCATGTCAATGCCAGTCATTTTCCAAGCTTGTCAGTAGATACGTTTTAAGTGGCAACTGGAACCTATCACATGTTGGGAAAATCCAGTTATCCAACATACAACCTTAATATTCTCACCAATGCGCAGCCCTTGAATTTGGTGGGGATAGAGCACATCAAAGTTTGCTTTGAAAGTTGGACTTGGGGATTTCATTTCAGATGTAATAGTGATATCGCCTTTATTATCAGGATTTATCTTAATGTCAGTGATAAATCCTGATGTTTCGACTATCGAATTATATTTTTTAGTAGCTGCTGAGGAAGTTCATCCCCCGCTCGACAACTGCCACATATTATTTTTCTAATTAGCCCTATGTTATTTCTGGTGAAAGCCGCTACCGCCACGCAATTGGGACGCCTTCAATTTTGTGTCGCACTCTTTAACTTATTTGAAAAAATCTAGATTACTGTCGCATGCTGGCTAATCTGTATTTAATTGCAATCTCATTAAGCAACTTGGAAAATAAGTCCGATTCTTGTGTTAATGGTATAAAGCAGCTTTTAACATTTTTAGCAGCGAGCGGCCTTAGGTGAGTGTCAAGCGCAAATAGTTGCATCACTACTAGCGACATGATCTCACTTAACGAAATTCCGGTTCCTTTAATTTTATAGATCATCTCAATATAGACACTCCAGTACGTAGAATGAATTGAGCTTACTTGAACGTGTTCCGATTCCATCTTTATCGAAGTTCCGGTGCATTGATATATAAACCAGAATGTTGCAAGAGAGTCCAAGCTCCCCAACTGATGCCGAATTAAAAACCCCCTGAATAATGAAAGAAGTGTATCAGAATTTAATGGAAAGATTGGATTCTCTGAAGCGCAAAGTAATGTGTCTAGCAGCAATTGAAAAACATCCTCACCGCTTCGAGCGGATGAAAATACCTTATCAAAAATATTATTAAATTCTGTATCACTATAATCTATTCCCTTGACCAATCCGGTAAAGTAACTGAGCGCATCAGCTAAAAGTCGAATGCTCATATTTGGCTGTCGGATTCCTAATGAACAAGTTTTAGAAATTAGATTGAATTTTTCCTCTTCAGAAAGCTGAGACCTATGATACAAATATTCGATTATGTTATAGGTGTTCAGACTTTCAATTGAACTATCACCCATTGCAATCAATCTAAGCGCATAGAGATCATCTGAAAGCAAAGGGATTGATGAACGAATCATTTCTGCCTTTATAAGTTCAAAAGGATTTTCAGACACTGCTGGCAAAATTCGTAATTCTTTCTTGTGCTCGTTTAGTACCTTAAGTATCTGTTTGGGAATGTAACCGTAAACCGATCCGACTAGCGGATGGTGATTTTTATTGATGCGCTCGAAAGTCGTTTCAAGAATTACAATCTCGTCAAGCTCTGTCAAAAGCTTATCTAAAAGTCCAATTTCATTTAGTATCAAAATTGAAGTATCTTCGAGGATCAGCGCCTTAGACTGGGACAAGATTAAATTGCATCGCTCTTGATCAAACTGTGGCGATTGATTTAGCTTGTATTCGATGTCTCCTTCACCGGAATTGTTAGCCAACACCCATGTTGTGAATAGGTCTCGTGTATCCCTCAGAACTCTTTCAAGCATCACAAACGGTACCGGTAGCGATCCATTTCGTATTTTTTGTCTATTTTCCTCCCATTTCGCTTGCTGCTCTGGAGTAATTCCAGTCACCTTGTTAATGGAGCTTAACAAGCTATCAACTCCATTTTCAGTGTCAATGCTCCCTTGCCACAATATTTTCGAGTCTGGGAATTTTTGGCAATAAATTGACAACCTTCCTTGAAACTCTGCTATCTGATCCTGATTCTTAGCTAATGGTAGCATTAAAAAGAAAATGAGAAATTGACCCTCTTCAGTACAATTGTCTCGGTCTACTAGTTGACCGAAACGTGCTACCGCACTCCAAAGTTTTTCCTCGCTGCCTTGTTGTGAAAAATAAATGAAAATAAGAGTTGATAGACATCTCATTTTCTCATCTCGATTATCGGTTCTACTAAAGAGATCTTTTAAAAACTCTTCCACTTCAGAAAGTAGCCCAAACTGAACGCATATGTGAACATACTGTTTTAAATAATCATTTGAAAATCTATTATTATTCAAAGAAGCTTTTATCTCATCATAAGCTAGCCCAGGCCTACCAATTTTTTCCAGACAAACAGCTTTAACCAGTCGCCAATGTGGATCGTAAAACTCTCTCTCAATATACTTGTCGGCAAGAGCGATCGCTTCGCCAAATTTAGAAGTGGTAATCAATGCCTCAGCTAATCGGAAGTTCTCTTGCTCTCGGAGTTCGTAGGAAAGGATTAGCTGATCCGCGATCTCAATGATCTGAGTTGCAGCGGTTTCATTTGTTGGATTGAGAAATTTGAATAGGTGTTCAGCAATTACAAGAGGTTTTCCTAAATCAATGTAGGTTTTATAAAGATTGTCTATATGAAATTTACGATTTTCGGGTTCAGCATTACATAGCCGCATGAACCTTGAAAGTTCCACAAATGCTGCTCCTGTGTCAAAAGTGGCCGCGATCCGTTCATAATTTTCCGCGAGCTCATCTTCTAATGACTCTCTTGCAACTTCAGCCCCCACACTAAATACAAAAGCGGCATTCCACGGCGGCTCTTGAATCAGAGCATCGTAATTATCGTTAAGCAGCCGCAATGCGACTGAATATCGACCCAAGGAGTAATTGCTTAAAATCAACATTCCTCGTTCGGAGGCATCCAGCGAGGAATCGATTCTTGTCAATAATTCTATGGTTTTTTCAAATTGATGATTATTGAAGAGCAATCGCGAATAAAATTTAATAAGAGTTACATGAGTCGGCCTTTCACCTAACAGTAGCTCCAAGTGGTTAAACAAATCGTTTAATCGATTGAAGTATCCAAATACAAAAGGACTTATATCAAAAAGAGCGATAATGTCACTGGGATAGCCTTCAACTTTCGCATACTCCCATGCACTTACCAAATTTTCGTATGAATTTTTCATTCCATTGAAATCTGCATTTACATATGCGCGCATATGAACGCTAACGCCGCTGCTAATGTTGTTCTTATTCGCTATAACGAATTGACGTCTAGCAATCAGTGCATGAAACCAAAACCGCTCCCTGTTATTTTCCAGCGTGCGAGTATCAAAATTTTCGATGACATCATCGATAGCTTCTGGCTTATCTGCCAAAACCAGTATGATTAGTTGACCTAAGGGGCGCCCAGGATGATTGTCCGTCAGAATTTGAAGTGCTTCCTCAAGCCTTCCAAGTAAAACCAGACATTTAGCTTTAAGCATTGCGTTTTTGTATTCATGTACGGGAAGCGATTCCGCAAGCTCCTGCAATTCAGCTTCGGTTGGCTGCTCCTCAATCCGAAATTTTGATTCTAAATAAGAGAGTTTATATCTATCTTTACTTGATTTTTCATATGCCGATTTAAATTTTTCATAAGCGAATTTATCATTTCCTTGCCGAGCAAGAAGAGTAGCTTGTTGAAGATGGTACTCTGCGTGTTCGTGCTCACTAAACGTTGATGTAATTTCACTCAATTCATATAAAATTTCCTGAGCTTTGGTTAATAAGTTTGCAGCAATATAATCTGAACATTGTTTTAAAATCGTTGGAATTTCACCTTTGGGATTTTCAATCCATGGCTCCTCGCCACCAGCCTCAACCGATTTTAGGAATATAGGTTTTTCCGATATTACATCAGTTAAACTAACTAGAGTCTGTACCATATTTGGCGTCTGCGCGTTTAGCTCTTTTTTCAGATCAGCTACCGCCAACTTTTCCTCGATTCTTTTTGCGTAATATTCGTAAACATCTAGCGCAGTATGAATTTGCTGGGATATTGGAATTCTTATAGATATGGTCTTTTGACTGTCCAGTCTATCTATATTTGATGAAAACCATTCATCATCTAGCCACTGATAATAAATTGGGCATTTAGATAGGTCATCTTCGTTATCCTTGAGATCGACAATTCCGACCATAACTAATGGTTCCTGGTGTCGGTAATACCTCAAAGTTGTGACATTAAAATCGTATGATATGTAATTTCCATCCGCACTGTATTCGGGGATGGTTGTGCCTTTCAGTTGAAAGTAAAAACTAAACGAAAGCTCGCTGTTGCTATTTTTAAGCTGAATTAGATAGTCAATGCCAAAGTCAGTGTCTCCATCTTGCTCCTTTTCAATCCATGCAAAGGGAAGCTTTACCCCAAGTGCTCTTTTCGCCAATCGGCCAATCTGCTGACTTGGTCCCTCATTTGGTAATTTTTCCTTGTAAATGCCTTTCTCACCCATTTGGCTTATTTCTCTTTAAAATGGAATGTTTGATTGATTTTGCTCAATAGTTTTTTTACTTAATTCCTCATGCCAATACTATTTCATACGCTAGAATTTTTTACATATTAGCTCATCTCTTTTGCTATCAAACATCCGCTTTGGGCACTCCCCCGACCTTCAGGTCTGTTGCGATTAGTAAACACATTGACCCGCACCAAACTACAAATACGCAGCCACTCTTTAAGAATGAATGAATTGAGAAAACGAATTCCATTTATCCATGTTAAAGAAAGGAAAACACCCGGTACACCCAAGCCGATATGGCTCACCTTGGCAATAGAAACAAGTAAAGACTATTGCAGCATTTAGTGCCAGTTTGAATTACAGGCTATTACTGCACTTCGTTGACAGCCCCACCTTCATCCACTCACCTGCCCGCGCAGCGGTAAAACCCGTTGTCGGGATTGCAACCCCCGGATTCCCATTTCGGCACAATGCGTTTTTCGCGCATTACGTGTCCTCGTACAGCTTTGCCTGTGTTATGGCGGCTAGGCGAGGCCACCTTCGGGTGGGCCGGCGTTGATTTGGGGCCGGTGGTTGCAACCTTGTCCAGTTCGCCTCCATGAATTGCAACCTCATGGAGGCAATTAAACTCCCAAATTGCGAGATACTATTAGGGATAATGTAACCTCTTCCCCCGCTTTTCCCGATTCCTGCGTTATTAAACTCGATCAACACCAGTTCAGTTTTTATCAACAATCTCGATTGGAAATTCATTCGCCCGAGGACAAAGTGCTTACGGTGATTAGCAAGCCGCTGCCCCGCAAAACCGATGCTGATTTGGTTTATCAGTTGTGGTGTCAGGCGTGTTTGTTGGAGGTGTTGTTTGATGAAGTGGAGGACAATATAAAATTACCGCGCGCAACGATAAATTGTATTGCGCATGTTGTTGACAGGATTGATGTGCACCTCAAGAAACAAGCGCGCATGTAGAAAAAGGGAGGCGGTTTTTTTGACCGCCTTTATTTATTGTTATCATTCTTAAGCTCCCACTTCACACAGGCTTACCCCATGACCACCACTCCAAACAAACTCCGCAATGCAGATTTTTCACCACGAAAGACGAGCAGCTACACGTGCTTCATCCGCGTGTAACGAAAACGACCAGCCATTGCGCTCACACAAGCGCTGAACGATACCCAGACCAAGACCATATCCGTGAAACGACGCTTCGCTCTGCGTGTGCTGCCCGTCAGCGTTGCTGTTCACCTGGTTGGTGATTAATAGCTCCTGCTCTTTGATGTGAATCGTGATTGGTCCTTGCCCGGCGAGTGTGTGCTCGAACGCATTGCGCACCAGATTATTGACGGCGATCGAAAACGCCTGTGGATGTCCGCAAACTTTAGGTGTTGCGAGATGGTCGATTTCAACATCGACGGATTTGCCGTTCAGCAAGTGGCGTTGCTGCTCTATCGCTTGGCTCACCAGCGGTTCCACTAAAAATTGTTCGTCATACAATCCATTGTCGGTTTCGCGCGCGAGGCACAAAAACATTTCAATGGTTGTTTTCATGTCGCGTGTCGCGCGCCTTATTCGATCTACCACTTTCGCATCGGATTCTGACAAATCGCTTTGTTCCAGCAACTCAAGTGCGCCGGTTATCACCGTGATCGGCGTGCGCAATTCATGACTGGCTGAATCAGTAAAGTATCGCTCCCTCGCCACAAATGCGCTGATACGCTCAAGGGTTTTTTCAATGGTGCCAGCGAGTACACCAACCTCATCATCGCCGAACCGACTGGACTCTATGCGTTTATGATCTCCGGCTGATAGATGTTCCAGGTCGATCTCCGCAACTGCGTTGGCCAGTTGCGCTACCGGGGCGACCGCTCTGCGCATTACCACAACGCCCAACGCGAAACCAAGAGCACCGAGCGTACCTACGGCACCGGTGATAAGGAGCAGTAACCACCAATCCTCTGAGGATGCAGCCTCAATTCCGGCAACGTCAAAAACGACAAATGCGCGCTGCTGATCATTTTCGGTAAGTAGTACGGCAACATGCAATTCTTCGGCTTCGAACTCGTACAATCCCGCAGCAGGATTTGTCTGCGCCCAAACCCGCAATGATTCCGGCAAGTTATCAATCTTGTCGTATGCGTGAAGGCTTGTTGTGAGAGAGGGATAGCTCTCGGCAGCAAGCTGCAATTGCTTTTGTAGCACATGGTCTTCGGTCAACCTGATCGCGCCGAAAAAGGCGAATCCCCAGAGCAGGCTGAGTACAGCAACGCAAATCGCAAATGCAATGGCGACGCGTTTGCGCAAACTGTGCCGGTACATTATTGGCTATCCTCTGCAGCATTAGGTTCTGCATTACCAGCTTCGGCAATTCGGTAGCCGATGCGATGCACCGTATGAATTAATGGATTATCAAACGGCCTATCGATCGCTTGCCGCAGTTTGTACAAATGCGAGCGAAGCGCATCGCCATCAGGAGGCTCATCAGCCCACAATAACGTTTCGAGGTTCTCGCGCGACACAACAGACGGCGCCGCTTCCATGAGTCGTTCAAGTAATTTCATACACGCAGGCGAGAGATCGACAAGCCGACCCGCGCGATGCACTTGCAGCGTGGATCGGTTCAGTGTGAGATCGCCAACGGTTAAGAGATTGTCAGTTTTTCGGTGGCTACGTTTGTACAGCGCTTGTAATCGCGCATGCAGTTCTTGCAACGCAAATGGCTTGACCAGATAGTCATCAGCTCCGGCCTCGAAGCCCTTAAGTTTATCGTCAAGCGTGTCTCTTGCTGTGAGCATCAGCACGGGGGTTTCTATATCAGATTCAGTCCGCAGCTTTTGGCAGAAACGCAGGCCGTCCATCCCTGGCAGCATCAAGTCCAGAACAATAATGTCGAAGGGATTAGTTAACGCCAGATGCAGCGCACTGATACCGTCATAGGCAAAATCCAGAATATAGCCATGCTTTTCGAGATACGCGGCAATGTTTGCACAAATGTCGCGGTTGTCTTCGACGATCAAGGCTCTAATCGGCGCTGCACCCAGTGTGTGTACCATCTTTGCTAATTCTCTTTTCCAGGCGCGATTTATCGAGCCCGATTTACCAGGCATAGTCCAATCGCAGACCCAGCAGTGGTTCGGCTTCGCTCTCGTCTTTCACGTTAACGCCACGGCGGTAGTCAAACTCGGTGTCGTCGCTTGACGAGGTTGCCATGGCGTTGATGACATCGAGGAAAGCGGTAACGTCGATAGCACCAAATGCACGCCGATAATCAACGCGAATATTGACCAAACTGTAACTGCTTTTGCGGCCGACGTTGCGCTCAAGAATTTCTTTTGAGTAGCGCATAGGTTGCCCGGCGCCCAGTACATCGGCGTGAATAATAAAGGTTTCGTCTGGCCTGCCTGAAAGATATTTGTAACGCCCGGCGATTTTCCAGCGGTCGTTAATCTCCCAGGTTAACCCGAGTGTAGCGACATGTTCACGGCTAAAGTCGGCGGCTACCTCACCACGACCGTCCTTGCGGTCGATGACGACATCGTTGTAAGAGTAAGTTGCGGTGGTGTAAATGCCTTCGCGAATCGTGCCGTTCAGCACGACATCGACACCGTAGGATGTGCCCTCACCAATGTTGGCAAAGGTTCCGCTGACTCGATCAAGGTCTACCACCAGATCGTCGAGACTTTGGTAATAGGCTTCAGTCAACACCGACCAACGGTCAAACGGCAAGTACTCAAAACCGATACTGCTATGTGTGATTTGCTCCGTCTTCAAATCGTTCGACTCATTAGCCGCAAGTTGTAAATAGCGTGGCGACTGATGGAAGAGCCCTGCGGTGGCAAAATATCTAACCTTATTAACCGGCCGCCAATCGATGCTGAACCTGGGTGAGGCGAAACTTTCGTCGGCAAAGCCGTCCTGTTCGAAGCGCAGGCCTGTGCCAAAATCCCAATCACCGCGCTCAAAAACCTGATTGATGTAACCCGCATAGTTTGTTTCTTTGCGGCTTAGTGAAGAGTTGAGCCGTGCGGGAGTCAGCACAATAAAACGCTGATCGGGGTCTGGTCTGAAGTCATTGTGGTCGTAGATAAATCGATTCCAATCGCCATCCAATACTGTGTTGTAATCCAGTTCAATTTGCGTCGTTTGAATACCGGCCGTGAACACGCCCCATAGGTTCGGGGTTTCCAGGTCGCTTCGCCAGCCGATTTCTTTTTCATCTTCACCGATGGTAATAATGTCTTCGCGCACCGGGAAACTGGACGCGGGCGAACCGGGAGGTACGAGGTCAGGAAATGCTTCGCCCTCTGAGCTGATCTTGTCGCTTTTGCGGTAGTAAACCTTGTTGGTCCAAACGGCTTCATCGCCGATCAATGATTTCAATGTCACACCGTATAAATCGCTATCCTGTTTGAAATCCTGCAGCGCAGCATCCTGGAAATCAGGCGATGCAAAAACGTGAGTCACACCGCGTGTATAGTCTTCGTGTGTATCTATCAACAGAACTTCCACCGTGTTGCTCTGGTTGATGGGTATAACCGACTTTACGATGATGTCTCTTAAAACAGGGTTCCCGATATCGAGTTCTTCGATAGTTTCAAAAAAAGCACCGAAGTCCAGCTTTCGAGCCGAAACGAGTATGGTTGAGTCCTCCGTGATACCGGCGGGGCCGTCGTAACCCACTTCATAACCTGCAAGGTCAAGGCGCAAGCTTGCTGAAGGGCTTGGATTGCCATCGGCGACTTCCAGTTTGAGTAGCGATGCCGTTCGGCCGCCATAAGCTGGCCCCCATCCACCGGGTGAGAACTCTGCGCCACCGATAACATTCGGTGCGAAAATGGAGAAGCGGCCACCACCCACATCTTCGTCTTCACCCAGTGTTGCATCAAAGTGCACGGCTTTATCAAACGGGAAGTCATCAACAAATAACAAATTATCCCTCGGGCCACGGCCGCGTACGCTAAAGCTCGCGAATTCACCGGTGGCTGCCAAACCCGGTAACCCGTCCAGCGATAGGAGCGGATCTGCACCGCCGCCAACGGCATCGCGCAAGGCTTCGCGATTGAGATAGGTGCCGTTAACCGATGCAATTTCTTCAGCTTGCTTTCCGAGAACCAGCACTTCCTCAACGGCAATGGCCTGCTCCCTCAGTTCGAATTCAACTTTGATATTTTTGCGTGTAATCACGCGTAGGCTTGGCTCATAGAATGATGCGAACCCGCGCTTGGCCAGGCTCACCGCGTAAAGGCCGGGGTCGAGCTGTTCAACCACGACACGACCTTGTGCGTCGGTTTCTACTGATTGCGTGGAATTGGTTTCCCGTTCGGTGATGGTGATCTGCACGGTTGAGAGTGGCCGATCGGTAATCTGATCTTTTACCAAAATAGTCATCCCACCGGGCGCCTCTGCTGCATTAGCAACCAGTGGGAAGCCAAAAAGTGGAAAGCCAATCAGGAGTGCCGATAGAATCACCTGTCTCGAATAACGTCTCATTTTGCTCAATTGCCTTCTCATATTGCTCCCCCAGGAATCGACAGTGTTTAAATGATGAAACGCAGGGAGATTAGCAGCGCCTATGTGACTAAAATGTCGCTGATATCTGGAGGCAAGGTGATAAAAAAGAGAACTGGAGCTTGGCTGCAGTTCTCTTTTTATTTGTGCAAATCAGCGTGGGTTACTTCTGTTTTAAAAAGTCCAACAAATCCTGATTCAAACGATCTTTGTGGGTATCGGCCAAGCCGTGAGGAGCGCCGGGATACACCAACAATTTTGCACCTTTAATTAACGCTGCAGACGCTTTACCAGAGGTTTCAATCGGTACGATTTGATCGTCGTCGCCATGAATAACTAAGGTCGGCACATCAAATTTAGCGAGGTCACCTCTGAAGTCAGTCGCTGAAAATGCCGCGATAGAATCGTAAGTATTTTTTGCACCGGCCAGCATGCCTTGTCTCCAGAAAGATTGGATTGCACCTGCTGAAGGTTTTACGCCGGGACGATTAAAACCGAAGAACGGGCCAGAGGCGATATCCAAATATAATTGTGAGCGGTTGTCGTTTGATGCTTTGCGCAGGCCGTCAAATACTGAGAGAGGTAATCCGTTCGGATTGCTTTCGGTTTTCAACATAATGGGCGGTACAGCGCTGACCAGCACAGCCTTTTTAACCTGTTTGGTGCCGTGACGGCCGATATAGCGAGCCACTTCACCACCACCGGTGGAGAAACCTACCAGCGTGACATCATCAAGTTTAAGCGCGGTGACTACATCGGCCAAATCATCGGCGTAGTGATCCATATCATTACCATCCCATGGCTGGCTGGAGCGGCCATGGCCACGGCGATCATGCGCAATTACGCGATAACCTTTTTCTGCCAGGAATTGCATTTGTGATTCCCAGCTGTCGGAACTCAGCGGCCAGCCGTGGCTGAACATGACTACCTGGCCATTTTTTGGGCCCCAGTCTTTGTAATAAATTTCTACGCCGTCGCGGGTGATAACCGTGCTTGCGGTGTGTTCAATTTTTTCTGCAGCGTGAGTGTGCAGCGCAGCAAAAGAAGCGACAGATGTAAAAACAAAAGCGCTCAGGACGTGCATAAATTTTTTCATGATTACTCTCCAATTAATTAAAAAGTTTCAGAACAGAAAAAGAATGTGGGTGAATTTATTGCTCGATAACTACCAGCTCGACATCGATATTGCCGCGTGTTGCATTCGAGTAAGGGCAAACCTGATGCGCTTTTTCAACCAGCTCTTGCGCCTGCGCCAAGGGCAAACCGGGCAAGGAAGTTTCCAATTTAACGCGCAATGCAAAACCGGTTGGGATGGGGCCTATGCCTACTTCTGCTGCGATTTGTGCGCTGGCCGGTATTTGCACCCGCGCTTGGCCGGCAACAAATTTGAGTGCACCTAAAAAGCAGGCTGAGTAACCGGCGGCGAACAATTGCTCGGGGTTGGTACCTGAACCGCCAGCACCGCCAAGTGCTTTGGGAGTAGAAAGTTGTACTGACAAAGCGCCGTCATTGGACTCTGAACGGCCTTCGCGGCCACCGGTTGAAACTACGTTTGCGGTATAGAGGATTTGTGAAGGTTTCATAATCTGCATTCCTGTTTGGATGTTGGTTGAGGTTTGTTGGTTGAAGTTTGTTTGTTGCTGTTGACGAGGAGCATTGTGCTGGACATGCCGACACGAATTGATACAATTCATCTTCAATTCTTAACAGATCGTATTTTTATGGTTGATCGTCTGGCAGCACTTCTGGGGCACTTTTCGATAAGCGCCCAAACCTTCCAAACCGGCCCGCTGTGCGGCATTAACACGCTGGATGGCAGCAAACCCTATGGGCAGCTGCATCTATTAAGGAAGGGAAAGGCGGAGGTGTGGCATGGGAATACCAAAGCCCACGACCTTGAGGAACCGAGCCTGCTGTTTTATCCGCGCCCGACGCCCCACAGTTTTGTGACGGACAGCGAGATTGGCGCCGACTTTGTGTGTGCGCATATTTTGTTTGAGGGCGGTTCGGCTAACCCGCTTTTGAATGCGCTGCCCGCGTGCATCTGTATTCCGCTCGCGCAACTACCCCACAGTGTCGCCCTGCTCTCGCTTTTGTTTGCAGAAGCCGAGGCCAATTACTGCGGACGCCAGACAGTTCTCGACCGTTTATTTGAAGTGATATTGGTTCAGTTGTTGCGCGGCCTAATGGAAAGCGATAACCCGCAGTTGGGATTGTTAGCAGGCTTGGCGCACACGCAATTGCGGCGCGCAATTGTGGCGATGCATGAAAAACCGCAAGAAGATTGGTCGGTTGAACGGCTGGCGAAAATCGCGGGCATGTCGCGCAGTGTTTTCTCCAATCAATTCCGCGATGCCGTGGGCGATACTCCCGCGAATTATTTACAGCGCTGGCGCATTGGCCTGGTGCAGAAATGGTTGAAGAAAGGCCAACCACTGCGATTAATTGCAGAAGAAGCCGGATATAGCAGCGAAGCGGCGCTTTCGCGCGCGTTTAAATCACAATGCGGGGTATCGCCGATGCAGTGGCTGAAGGAAAGTCAGATAGGAAATTAATCGTCAGATTTTATTAGGGCCTTAATTAAGCAGGTTTATTCCATGACTGATTTTTAGCGTTATTTAAATCGCGACTGCTGTGCACTACTGCGATTAACACAATTTCATCCTTGCTTGTCTCCCATCAATTGCTTCATCGCATCCTCGTAGGAAAGAGTGCGCCCCTCTTCCACATCTTTTAAACCTTCCTCTATTTTCTGGCGCACATACAGGGTGTACATCACATCATCCCATGTGGTCTGTTCGGGTAAGCCATCGGCAATATCGTGAACAATTTGTTTAATCGTTTGCATCGCATTTACTTCCATCACTAGATAGAGTGAGCCGCAGCTCATAGGTGGTCAAAGTATAACCCATCTGATGTTACAGACCACCACTCCACCAAACGCCTGCACCATTAGTTGGGGGCTAATTCCCCCACAACCCCAAATCCCCCAACAATTTCAACGAAAACGCCTTACGGTAATCCTTCAACGCCGCAAAACTTTCTGCTTCCACATAAATCGCAAATGCTGCAGCAGGTTTTCCGTTTGCATTTTTGATATAACCCACGTACCAGCCTTCAAACGCGCCGTCATTATTATTGGGATCAATCGAACCAGCGCCAGTTTTGGCGAAGAGCGTGAGACCGTTTTTGGTTTCCTGCAATGCGGCAGATTCAAAAGCGGCGAAGTTACCAGCTTTCACACCGCAGCGATTTTTTAACAAGCAAGCAATAAATTCCACTTGTTCTGCAGGCGAAATTTGTAATTCATTATTCAACCAAAACTCATTGCTGCCCGGAGTAAAAGTCTGGTTGCCGTAATTGAATTTGACTAGCCATTTTTTATAGTCAGCGGGTTTTATACGCGGCACCAAGGCTTGGTAGTACCAGACCGCTGAATGTTTAAAAGCCGAGGTCAATGTGTGCGATTGCTTCCATGTTTCTGGCCAGAAATCTTTGGCGGGATATTTTTTTTGATCCCATTCGATACGCTCACCAATCGATTTGACTGCGCCAGTTTCAAGCGCAATTAGCGTATGGGGAATTTTAAAGCTGGAGTAAGGGCTATGGCGCTGGTTCAAGCCCGCTTCATTCATCGCCCAGCAGTGATTATTGTTTAAATCGATTGCAAGAAACGTCACTTTGCGAGTACCGATTTCAGCAATGTACGGATCGGTGTTGATTGACTTGGTGGTTTTGCAGACGTCGGCAAAACTCATCACGGGCGTTAACAGTAACAAAGCAAATAGCGTTTTTATTTTCACTAACAGTTTCTCCATTGATAATTTTTTAAATCCAAAACCTTTTGCGCATCAGCATACTCACAGCGGCTGGCAAGTATGCATCCACCACACCTAAAGCGCCAAGTAGATCACCTAACACCCGGCATTAAATCTTATTTTATAAATTATCGCGCCAAGTGGCGCCTCAGTCTCTTGTATACAGGTTTATCGCCGTACTAGTATGCAACCTCTCCGCATCAAATATAAAAACAGTTTTACCTAAGATAATAAAACAGCAAAAAAAGAGACGGATGTATTCAACCCCCTGCATCCGCTCACTGAATAGCAATTGGCAATAAAACCGGTCAATCCCTTCCTGTTGTCACTGACTCAATAGTCAGTTAGCGAAGCCATACAGCTCTACACAATAAAATTCTTATACCTGAGGAACACCTTATGCTTAACCAAAAAGCAAAAGGCTATCGCCTGGCGACAATGCTCGGATTGGGGTTAATGACCGCAACCTGGGGCAATGCCGCATCTGCAGGCTGTAGCTATACCGTCACTAACTCCTGGGGCAGCGGTTTTACCGCCGCCATCCGCGTTACCAACGACAGCACCGCGACCATTAATGGTTGGCAAGTGAACTGGACCTACAACAAAAACACGGTGAGCAATGCCTGGAATGCGCGGCTCACCGGCGCTGGCAGTGCAACCAATAGCGCAACGAACATCGGTTGGAATGGCACATTGCAGCCCGGCCAATTTGCTGAATTTGGTGTTCAGGGTGCGACTAATGGCGGTGCGGTTGAGACTCCGCTAGTCACCGGTGCAGCCTGTGGTACCGCTGCAGTTACCAGCTCCAGTATCGCTTCCAGCAAAGCGGCGAGCGTGGCCAGCTCATCCGTCGCGTCAATTGCAAACAGCGTGAATATCGCCGGTTTGGCGACGGCAACAACCTCGTATGTGTCGCCGTGGGAAACTATTCGCGCAGTGAATGACAATAGCAATCCTGCAAATTCAAATGATAAATCCGCAGGTGCTTATGGCAATTGGAATAATCCCAATTCGATTCAGTGGGTGCAGTACGATTGGCCACAACATTACACGTTAAGCTCAACACAAATTTATTGGTTCGATGATAACGGCGGAGTGCTTACACCGACGCGCGCTTACCTCGAATATTGGAATGGTAGTGCCTGGGTCAATGCAGGCAATGTGCCGCTCGCAAAAAATGCATTTAATACGCTCGCACTCAACAATGTTGTGACTAACCGTGTGCGCGTTTCCATGCTCAATACACAGCAATCCACCGGCATATTGGAGTGGCGCATATCAGGCACTGCGGCAGGTAATGTTGTTAGCTCAATTAGCTCATCCAGAAGCAGCACAGCATTAAGTTCTTCATTAAGAAGCAGCATTGCCAGTTCAATTGCACTGAGCAGTTCGTCGGTGCGCAGTAGCACACCTGCACTGAGCAGTTCATCCGTAAGAAGCAGCACACCCGCAGTGAGCAGCAGCTCAAGCAGCAGTAATCCGAGTGTTGCGCAGTGCAGCGCTTATGAGTGGCCGAAATACGAACCGGATTTAAATTACGATTTCCGCACCGACTTTGGTCAAGTGGATACCAGCAAATTCAAGGTCTACAACGGTTGCCCGGCAAGCACTATCGCCGGTGTAAAAACCAAAGGGCGCTTTGCATTTATTTGGGGTAAAAATCGCAATCCATCTATTACCGATGCTGACATTGATCGTGTGCTCACCAATCTCAATGAGGATGCAGATTACATTCACAACGTGATGGGTTGGCCGGTCGATAAATTGCAGCAGGAAGGTTACTTCAGCAATATTTATCTCTACGGTTCAGGCCTGTGTACCGACAGTGCAGCGAACACCGAGAGAGGTGGATGGCAAAGCGGCATCAACGGTTATCCGATGGTGTTGTTGTCTTACTATCCAGTAGTAACACCGAGCGAACGCGGTGGCATTACGCACGAATTTATTCACACGATTATGGCAACACGCGGCAACAAAGCAGCCTGGTTTAACGAAGGTGGCAACACCTGGTTGCAGATGAATCTGGAAGCATCACGCACTGGCAATTACGGTGTCGGATTTTTGGATGCAACTTCATTCCTCGCTCCGCATATGCCCATCGAAAATTACAGCGGCTGGTTGCAAGACGGCACTTTCGGAGGCCCGAATGCAGAAGGTGTTGATCGCCGTGTAAACGGCCAACAAATTTCCACCTGGCGGGAATATCTTGGCGGCAACCAATACAACGCAGCTTTCCCGCACTTTCTCGGCGTACATGTTTCCAAAGGTGCCAACGCCTGGATTTGGGCGAAAGGACCACACAACCATATTTTGCGTTCACTCGCTGGTGGTGTTGGTGAATCACAAACACAGCAAATGATTATGGAATTCCGCGCGCGTCAGGCGATGGTTGATTTCGGCCCCTGGTCTAACGCATTCAAAGTGCCGATTAATGATAACTGGGGCAGAACAATTAATGCTGAGCGAATCGCTGGCGGAATTTTGCAAGATCCGGGCGCGCATCGCTTGACCTTCTATTCGGCCACCACGCAAGAAGGTACGACACTGGTTCCGAGCACGACTACCTTACCGGGTTGGTCTGGCGCAAATCAGATTCCGTTAAGAGTCACCGGCAATAAAGTGCGCGTGAATTTCCAACCTATCGGCCAAAACATGCGTGTGCAATTAGCGTATCGCGCAGCAGACGGCAGTGCGGTTTACAGCAAACCGGTTACCAGCGGTGAAGCTTGTTTGGATCTCACCAAAGCGCCGAAAAATGGTGTAGTGGTTGCCGTAGTGAGCAACGTGGATCATCTCTACAACGGAGAAGAAACGCGCACACGCAAACATGATTACCGTTTGCAATTACTCGAAGGTGTGACGGGCACCGCGCCGCTGTACGACAAACACTACCAATAAGCTCTCCAGCCTTTCCAACCCTTTTGCGCACCGCGCAAAGGGTTGGCTTTTTGCAACCCGAATTCCATACCCATTTATCCTGCATGAGGGATTTTTTATGCGTCGCTCTTTATTTGCAAAACATTTATTTAAAAAAAACCAACTGGTCTTGTTAATTGGACTGGGGCTGGCAACCGCCACGTTTGGCAACACCGCCAATGCGAGCTGCAATTACACCATCACCAATTCATGGGGAACCGGATTTACGGCAGCAATCCGCATTACTAATGACACAGCGACAACCGTAAATAGTTGGCAAGTGAATTGGACTTACGCCAATAACAAAGTGAGCAATGCATGGAACGCAATGCTCAGCGGTAATTACAGCGCAACGAACATTAGTTGGAATGGCAGAATTCAACCGGGACAATCGGTAGAGTTCGGTTTACAAGGCACTACCAACGGCGGTGCGATTGAATCGCCAACGCTGACCGGCGCTTTGTGCGGCACTGCAAATGCCAGCAGCTCAAGTAGAGTGGCAAGCAGCGCACAAACGCTCAGCAGTGCGCGCAGTTCTCTATCCAGCATCGCACCAACACCAGCGAATATTGCGAGCCTCGCCACAGCAACAACTTCCTATGTATCCGCATGGGAAACCATTCGCGCACTAAACGACAACAGCAACCCAACAAATTCTAATGATAAATCCGCCGGTGCTTATGGCAATTGGAATAACCCGAATTCAATCCAATGGGTGCAATACGATTGGCCACAGAATTTTAATTTGAGCAGCACACAAATTTATTGGTTCGATGATAACGGCGGCGTACTCACACCCACACGCGCTTACGTGGAATATTGGAACGGCAGCGCCTGGGTTAACGCGGGCAATGTGCCGCTGGTAAAAAATGCATTTAATACGCTTGCATTAAATGGCGTTGTTACCAATCGTTTGCGTGTATCCATGCTTAACGCAACGCAATCAACCGGCATTTTGGAGTGGCGTGTTGCAGGAACGGTACAAGGTGGAAATACATCTTCTACTGCAACCTCATCAATTCGCAGCAGCGCTCCGGTTTCCAGTGTGGGTAGCAGTGCAATTCGTTCATCGCAAGCGAGTTCATTAGCCATCAGTTCCGCAGCATCGAGTATTGCCAGAAGTAGCAGCTCACTCGCAAGCTCATCGCGCGCTGCAGTTTCTTCCGTAGGTGCTAGCAGTTCTGCAACAAGTTCAGCCGCCGCTGTGTTCACTCCCATCACCAATCAATATGAATACGAGGGCATCAATACCGGCAACGCGGTGTATAAAGATTCGAATCGTTTCCGTTTGTATTACGGTGCAGATAACAAGCGCGGCCCCAAAGGCAATTTGGGCACACATTCCGATGCCGATGTCACTCGCATGCTGGAACATATGGAAAAAGTGTACGACTATTTTGTGCGCGACCGCGGTTTTAAATCCCCCGCACAATCTATTCACGCCAACCGCCCCGGTTCATTCAAAATCAACGTCTATTCGGTGACGGATATCGATGCCGGTGGTTTTATGGGTTACAACGGCACCGCAGGTTTAAGTTATCTGGTGATGCGCAGCAATTTGCTCAATGTTGATAGTATTTCCACACACGAATTTGGTCATGGTATTACGCTTGCGGAAGCCATCTGGATCGATAAAGCACGCACGGGTGCCTGGTGGGAAACGACTGCTGAGTGGTTTGCAGATACCTACATAAGCCCACTCACCAACAACACTAACTTCGATGTGAATTCACTGCATGCCGCATCGAATTTAACCATCGTGCACAAAGATAATTTATATCAAGCCTGGCCATTCCTGAATTATCTTTCCAACAACCCCGACAATTATGCCAACCTCGGCCGCGATGCGGTGCGCAATTTAATTCGCGCACATCAAGGTCAGGAAACGCCGCTGCACAGTTTGGCGCGTTTGGTGCAACCAACCTCAATCAAAACATTGGTTGGCCGTTACCGCGCACGTATCGCTTACGGTGATATTGGCCATCCGCTAGTACAACAAAAAGTGCTCGCAGCACAGCGTGATACGAGTTTCCGCACGCGCGCTTATCGCAATCTGGAATCCATCGGCAGCAATATGTATCGCGTACTGGAAGCGCGTAAACCGCAATTCACCGGCAGCAATATTATTCCGCTGACCGCAACGGGTAGCGGTGACATTAATATTCAAGTCACCAACCTGGGCAACGGTTTAAGCGATAGCAATTTCACTGCGATTGTTGCGATCAAAGCAGCCAACAACAGCGTGCGTTACGTCGATCTCGCCAACGGTGCAGGCAGCTTCCAATTAGCATCGGGTGAAGAGGCCAGTTTGGTGGTGACCAATACGCCGGATTCGCTTTACCTGTACAACGCCTTTGAAAGCACCAGTACCAATCCTGAATCGATTGGGTTGAATTATCAGGTGCAGATTTTGGGGGCAAGACCGAGAGATTAATGGGCAGAAAATTTGCTAGCGTCAAAGCGACGCTAGCAATAAAAATTTCTTGCAGAACAATCCATTATTTGTCGCAGAGCGATGAAATTTTCCCACACCAAAATTCACTATGACGAATAGGAAATTTTATGCGTATTCATCCAACAATGTGTCGCGCGTCGATGCTCGCACTCGGTGTAATTGCCGCATCGACCGCGAATATCACTAACGCCGCCTGTACCTACACAATTACCAATTCATGGGGTTCAGGATTTACCGCTGCCATTCGTATTACCAACGATACAGCGGCAACCGTTAATAATTGGCAAGTCAATTGGTCTTATACCAACAACAAAGTCAGTAATTCGTGGAACGCCATACTTAGCGGCAATTACACGGCGACCAATATTGGTTGGAACGGAACGATTCGCCCTGGGCAATCCGTAGAATTTGGTTTACAAGGTACCACTAACGGCGGCGCAATTGAAAAGCCACAACTGCAAGGTACTCTTTGCGCGAGTACGAATACCAGTGCTTCCAGCCAATCATCAAACAGTGTCAGCAGTCTGGTGCGCAGTTCAAGCAGTGTCAGCCGTGTTAGCAGTTCACGCGCGGCACTCAGCAGCAGCGTCAGCAGTTCCTCGTTGAGCGTCATTCCCACCGCAACCAATATCGCAACACTCGCAACGGCAACAACCTCGTATGTGTCGCCGTGGGAAACCTTGAGCGCAGTGAATGACAACAGCACACCAGCGAACTCCAATGACAAAAGCAAAGGTGCTTACGGCAATTGGAATAATCCTAATTCGATTCAATGGGTGCAGTACGATTGGCCGCAAAATTACAGCCTGACAGCAACCCAAATTTATTGGTTCGATGACAACGGCGGCGTGCTTACACCCACTCGCGCTTACGTGGAATATTGGAGCGGCAGTAATTGGGTGAGTGCGGGCGATGTACCGCTGGCGAAAAATGCGTTTAATCATTTGCCATTGAACGGTGTAGTCACTAATCGCATTCGCGTGTCCATGTTGAACAACCTGCAATCCACCGGCTTGTTGGAGTGGCGTGTCGCCGGTACTGCAATTGGTCAGCCTGCATCATCGTCATCCAGTTCACGCAGCAGCAGCGCGAGTTCGGCGAGCAGTTCTTCGGCACCAGGTAATTGCACTGGCCCCTTAGCAGGCACCAAAGGTACCAATCCATTATTGCCGGCCATTTTTACCGCAGACCCTGCACCTCTCGTACACAACTGCACTTTCTATATTGCTGCCGGCCATGATGAAGGCACCACCGGTTTCTTCTTGCGCGATTGGTATGTGCTGTCATCGACCGATATGGTGAACTGGACCGACAATGGCGCACCGGTAATGTCACTCAGCACATTTACCTGGGCCGATTCCAATGCATGGGCAGGCCAAATGGTGCAACGCGCTGGCAAGTTTTATTGGTATGTACCGGTGAATAAACGCGGTGGTGGAATGGCGATTGGCGTTGCTGTTGCAAACAGCCCGCTCGGCCCATTTAAAGATGCGATTGGCGCGCCCTTGGTGGATGACGCAATTGAAATGAAAGCATTCAATTACACCGACGCAGGCCAAACGGTTTACACCATCGACCCAACAGTATTTGTGGATGACGATGGCCAAGCCTACCTGACCTACGGCGGTTTCTGGCGCATGGTCACAGTCGCATTGAACGAGAATATGATTTCACTCAAAGGCGCAATGATTGAACGCACGCCGCGCGATTTTTTTGAAGCGCCCTATCTAACCAAACGCAACGGTATTTATTACATGGTGTACGCCGCTGGTGCCAACCCGGCAACCATCGACTATGCGACAAGCAACAGCCCGACCGGGCCTTGGACTTATCGCGGCAGAATCATGGAAAAACTGCCAGCACTTGCGGGGCAAGACGCACCCACAAGCCATCCGGCGATAGCGGAATTTGCAGGCCAATGGTATCTGGTGTATCACATCAGCAATGGTAAAGGTGGAGGCACTTATCGCAGGCAGGTCGCGGTGGATAAATTAACCTTTAATGCCGATGGCACCATCAAGTTAGTTACACCATCAGCGGGAATGTCGTTCTGAATTAAATAAACGTGATATAAATAAAAACGGCGCAAGTGAAAGCTTGCGCCGTTTTTTATTTCTGTCAATTTCCAAGCGTTTGCTAAATTACGTTCTGTAAAATACAGCGAATCTATGGAATCTTATGCATTAAAGTATTAGTCGCTTGCACGGACGTAAAAAAATCCCACATCACATCATTCGCCGAAATCACCTGCGATGGTGGCTCATTGCCACGCGGTTTTGTTCCGCCCGGCCATGAATGCCCGCCAGTATCAGTCACGCACAATTGCACTGCCACATCACCTTTGCATTGCGCATACGTTTCACAATAGGCTCCCGGCTTTTCTAATGTCCGCACCGGTGTTGATTGACAGTGATTCTGTGCGACCCATTTTTTTAAGCTGTCGGGAACTGAAACAAAATCGGTCACTTTAGATTCATCCCTGAATTTTTCTCCTGCACCGCCATTAAAAAGTACACGGTCATCGTTTTTAGCGTGGATATGTAAAATAGAGACGGGCTTGCGCGGTTGGCAGTGAATTGTATTATCGGTTCCGGCGACTGCTGCAATCGCCGTAATCGTATCGGACATTTCGCAGGCCAGACGATACGACATCATCCCACCGTTGGACATGCCCGTTGCAAAAATCATTTGCCGATTGATATTCAGTTCACGCGTCAGGCTTGCAACCATTTTCCTGACAAACCCGACATCATCGATATTGTTATCGCGCGCATTGGCGCAGCAGGCACCAGCATTCCAGGTGGCAAACTTACCGGATTTAAATTTGCTGTAACCATTCGGGAACACCACCACAAATCCTTCGGCGTCTGATTTTGAAATCAGATCGTAGTATTCGTTGTTGGCCATATAATCCATATCGCCACCACCACCGTGAAACGCTAACACCAGCGGTGCAGGTTTGGATGCTTGATATTGCTTGGGAACATGGATGCGATAAGTGCGCTTGAGGCCATCATGCTGCAAAGAGCGAACATAGTCGCCGGGCTTTTGGATTTTTAACGCTCCGGCAGAATCAACCTCTTCACCCTGCCGACTCTCGCGCCGCTCCGCTACTCGCTGCTTAATGCGCTCGCGCAAAGACCCATCTGCCTGCTCATCCTGAGCAATCGCCAACCCGGGTAATAACAGAAACGATAGCAACAACAATGCTGCACTACAGATAGCAAAAGAGCTTTTCACCGTGGATAAGGTATTCATTGCGGCGCCCTTAGTTGATGTTTAAAAGCTTCTTTTTACCACCACATAATTAACTGAACCTGAGCAGACAACTCAGGCTTGGGGTTAAGCCGTTGATTTTTTGCTACCCAAATTGGCCGCGATAAAGACACACAGAAAAACCACAATAAAGTGTGGCAACCACCCAATAAAATTATCAACAGAAACATATTCTAATGTAGACAGCGTCAGTATTGATGCAAGAGAAAGAATTATGTCCGCAGTAAGAAAGCCAATTGCAAAATACAACCAATCAAATGATGCAGCTCTTGAAATCAAATAGGTAGCTAAAGCCGATAGAAATCCAATTCCAAGTAATTGAACAACCAGCAATTCCCACATGAACATCAAGGGAAAACGCACTGAATTTTCTGCGGCCCAATTAGCAATCGAGCCAGGCAGCACAATCGCCGCCGTATAGCCGAGAATAAAGAAAATTGCGATATGATAAATAACTGCTCCCAATACAGCACCTATGAGTATGCTTTTAATTTTTATATTCATGACACCTCTATTTGTGTAGGTGAGAACTCTCATAATACCTTTTGACTGAAAACCAAAAAACTGCGAGTTACAATTTTGAGGGAGTGAAAATGCATGCTTCAGTTACTTATTATACGAACTTATACACTTTACAGCAGTGAAATATTTTTCATGATCATATGCAATTAATAAATAATCAATACTGGTAGAATATGATTGAACCACACTTTTACAAAAACCACGATTATAAGTTGCCCCCATAGTTAGATCGTCTGTAATGAGCACATTAGTAATACCTAACCGTGATCTTATTAGACCCTCAACAACCAAACTAGATGTAGTTATTGGATTTTCAGGATCAACATCATCTAATATTAAATGTGAAAGCATTAGCCATGATAAGGTAGATTTCGATATTTCTGTAAATGGAACAAAATCTGTTTCTGAAAGAGTTTGAATATCAACATTCAAACGAGCAGAAAAATGATGCGTATCAGATTGCACTCTTCCAAGACCTGGAAAATGTTTTAATGTCGCTTTAACACCAGAATCCTCAAGCCCTTTCACATAAGGTAAAGCGATATTTACAACTTCTATCGGACTTGATGATATTGCCCTTGTCGCAATTAAGGAATGAAAGTCAAATTTACTCGGAGGCTGCTGAGGCTTTAAGTCAACAACCGGGCTAAAGTTTACTGTTACCCCCAATTCATTAAGCCACTCTCCTTGCTTCCTTCCATACTCATAGCTTGATTCACCATTGCGACTAGCAGCAGCTAATATTTCTTGTTGTTTAATTAATGGCGACAATCTAGATACAGGACCACCCTCTTGATCAGTAGCAACAATCAAAGATGGCAGCCCGTTTTCTTTTCTTATTTCTTGCAATTCTTCGATAAACAACTTTAGAGAATTAAGTGTTTCACCTTGTATATTTCTTTTTGTTAAAAATATACCTGCTATTCCATTGACTGCCAGCTTTGTAAGCTGATTTTTATCATTAAAACCTATTATCAGTCGCTTGTTTATCGAAGTAAATTGGTTTGATTCATTCGATAAAATCTCATTTTTATATTTATAAAACTTATACTCACCTATACTAACGACCATTAGTAAAATTGCAGAAAATACGATAGAAAAAAATCTAATCCATTTTTTCTCTTGCAACACCGAAAAAAACACTAAGAATACGACCGACATCAAGAATAATAAAAACTCGTAATCCCTGATAAAGAGGAGATGTGGATCGCTGAAATTTAATGCCCATATAGCATTCACAACCAACAAAGAAAACATGAACGTATTAACTATAAATTTTTTCACAACTCCCCAATTCCTTATTCCAGCCTAATAAATAGTTAAAGCCAAATATTATTTTTTTACGGGCGGCACATACCCCTCAGCCTCATCCACTTTCTCACCCGACAAAAACTTTTCCATTTGCTCGGTGAGATAAACCTTGGTACCCATATCCATTACGTTCAAACGTTTTTCGTTGATAAGCAATGTCTGGTGCGCCATCCATTCTTGCCAGGCCTTTTTGGAGATGTTGTTGTACAAATCAATCCCTTTCGCACCGGGATAAGGAGGCATATCCAAGCCTTCCAGTTCTTGTTGGTATTTGCGGCAAAAAACCATACGGCTCATATTGTTCTCACTTAGATTTTGATGATGTGGTTTTACGTTTTGGTACAGCAATTGTTTTTGCTACTGTTTTAGTTGCGCGGGGATCAAGTTGCGCGAGTTTTTCCAATAATTTTTTTACGGGCGCTGCCAAACCTAAGGCATCGGGTTGATGGGGATTGTACCAGTGGGTGGCGGCTTCACCGATAGCGCGCGGTGATTTTGCGAGTTGGATTAATACGGGCGTGATATCCAAATGGTAATGACTGAATGTGTGGCGGTAGCTGTTCCACTCTTCCAGTTCGATCACCTTGCCGTAATGGTCTTCAGCAAATTCTTGCGCATCGGCATCAATCGCTAATTCAGGAAAACTCCACAAGCCGCCCCAAATACCCTGTGCCGGGCGTTGTTGCAATAATAAATCGCCCGCAGGATTGCGCAGCATTAATAATTGTACGGATTTTTCTGGCAAGGTTTTTTTCGGTTTTTTGCCGGGATAATCTTTAGGGTTGCCTTGCGCGTAGGCGATGCATCCGCCGCTCAGAGGACACACTTCGCATTTGGGTTTGCTGCGCGTGCAGAGTGTTGCCCCCATATCCATCATCGCTTGGGTGTAGTGATTCGCGCGGGTTTTGGGTGTGTAGGTTTCAGCAATTTCCCACAGTTGTTTGGCCACATCCAATTGCGCAGGCCAACCTTCAACGGCGTGATAACGGGCGAGCACGCGCTTGACGTTGCCATCCAATATTGCAGCGCGTTTTTGAAAGGCGATACTCACAATCGCACCGGCAGTGGAGCGACCAATGCCTGGAAGTTCGGCCAATGCATCCACTGTTGCAGGGAATTCACCTCCGTATTGATTCACTACTGTTTGTGCACATTTATGCAGGTTGCGCGCGCGCGCGTAGTAACCCAAGCCGGTCCACAAATGCAGTACTTCATCAACCGGTGCGGCGGCGAGGGATTGCACGGTTGGAAATTGCGCGATGAAGCGCTCGAAATAGGGTATTACGGTTGTGACCTGGGTTTGCTGCAACATAATTTCTGACAACCAGACGCGGTAGGCGCTGATGTCTTTCTGCCAAGGCAGGTGTTTGCGCCCGTGTTTATCAAACCAGTTGAGTACGGACTTGGAAAAAGAAGAGGTCATAACCGCTCGCGATGCAAGAGTAATAGGCAGGCGCGAATTCTAGCAGGACATGAAAAAACTATCTGCTAGCGATTAATTCGCGCTCCGCCGATCAGGGTGCGGCGGCTGCCGATGCATTGCCCTCCCCTGCGGGTGCAGCCTGGGTCTCGGTTGCAGGAGCACTAGTCGCGGCCGGTTCAGCTACGGGTGGAGCAGCATCTGTAGCGGTAGATGTTGCAGCTGATGATGAAGCAGCGTCTTTATTTAAACGCTGCTGCAACTTATCCAACAATTTATTTTTTTCTTTTTCTACTTTTTGTTTGAGCTCATCTTTTTTCTCATCGATTTTTGCCCCGTGTTTTTCTTTCACTTTATAGACGGCGTAATCTTTGGTTAGCTCGACCAGTAATTCTTTATCAGGGCGGCAATCGCTGAGCGGATTGATGGAGCCAAACGAGCCTTTACAACGAAGCAATTCCATTCCGCGCTCCAACCAGTATTGGCTGCCGATACTGCAACCGCCCGCACTGGTGGTAACTGCAACTTGTTCGGCGGTAATGGTGTCGGTTTTATCCTTTAACAACTTAAACGGCAGGAAAATATCGTATTCATCGGTAGCGAGATTAATTTTCCCGGTTGAACCCAGCTGCAATTTTTCCACCCCGGCTTTGAAGGTGTCGATAGTAATAATTTCATCGCGCCATTTAATACTGCCGGACAATTCGCTCAATTCAGTAAATTCATCCCACACTTTTTCAGGGTCTTCCGTTTTATTAACCAGACTTACCAGCTTACAAAATTGTTGCTCTAAATTGATGGGCAGCAAACGCACCTGTGCGCCGGAAAAAGTGGCATTACTGCGCAGAGATTTAAATAACTGATTGACGGAGTTGCCTTGCGTGCTGCCGAGTGCACGCGCTTGCACAGCGCCTTGCAAACCAAATTTGGAATCCATTTCCCTATCTTTTAACAATGGCTCCAACTCTAAACCTTCAACTCCCGCATCAAATTGCACTTGCGCCTGTTGGCCGCGCGCATCCAATTGGCCTTTGGCGGTAATGGCACCAGCGTAGGCATTGGCAGTGAGGTTTTGTTCGATCATGCCGTTTTTGGCGAGCACTTTTAACGCGACGTTTTCCAGTGCGATTTTATTGATGATCAAATTTTTGAGCGCAAGCTTGGCGTTGATATTTAAAGTGCGCAACGATTCCAATGGCAGCTGTGTATCTTCTGCCGGTGCAGCGGTAGTTTGCTCAGGCGCTTCGCTCGGCGGAGGCAAATAATCGTCAATATTAATATCATCACCTTCCAGCACCAGTTTGAGTGCGCCGGTGGAAAAATCGGTAATGCCGATACTGCCGGAAAAATTCGTCTTATCCAGCATCAGATTTACATTATCCAATTTCACTTTTTTAGCGGTGCCATCGACACTTGACGAAAATGCAACCTTGCTGAGCGCATCGCTATTGGCCGTTTTCAATTCAGTGCCGAGCGCAGCCAATAATTTGCGCGCGTTTATGTCGGTAAGTTTTATATCGCCTTTGTAGGCGAGTTCTTTTTGTAAATCAGTAATAACCAGTGCGTAGTCGAGCGCGATTTCTGCGGTATCGCTGCCAATAATTTCCACCTGCAATGTGCCGTCTGCCAATTTGATATTGCTGATGGCGTCATCCACGCTAACCGTGTTTTTTAAGGCAGCTTGTAACTCCAACTTGTCGGCACCGGCTTGCGCCAGTTCCATTACAAAGGATAAATCCAAAGCAAAAGGAGCGGCGCGGGTATTTACATCGCTCATGGTGAAATTGATATCGCGTAGCGCAATGGTTTGCCCGCTCTGTGCATCGCTGTAATTTACTTTTGAATTGCTGAGGCTGATGTGCTGGATATCGAGTTTTAAATTTGCGTCGGCTGCCGGTTCTGGCTGGGCAGGTTTGGCAGGCGATTGGGATTCGCTGAGCGCCTCCCAATTACCTTTGCCGTTGGCATCGACTTTAAGCGAAATCACCGCGCCATCAACCGCAATATGATCCACCTGGAAATCACCGGAGAAGAGCGGCATCAACGCCAACATCAAACTCGCCTGTTGGATTTCGGCGATGGGTTGGTCAGGCACTTCCAGTGCGGCGACCCGCACCTCATTCACCGCCACCCCCAAACTCGGCCACATATCCCAGCCCAGATCGCCGTTTATTTGCAGGGCGATGCCCTGATCCCTGGCGATAGCTTCAATGCGCGGTTTAAAGCGGTTGGCATCGACCAAAAACACTAACGCGAATGCGGCAAGCAATACCAAAACCACCAAGGCAGCGAGGCTTTTGAGCAGAATTTTCATAGTGACTTCCTCTGTGATGGAACGGGAGCGCAACAATATGCGCCCACTGGCAATCAGGATAGATATTTAAGTTTAGAGGGGAGTGTATGAACAAAGTGCCCTGCTCGCCAGATAAAACCTGACACTGTTCACAGAAATAAGCGGGAGTTCTGGTGTTTTCAGTGCCACTTTTATTCGAACCTGGCACCTCTACTGCCACTTTGCAGCGCAGCCGCAAATGGGGTGCGGGGCAGTGGCCAGTGGCGGAAGCTGGTTGGGTGATGGGTTTCTACCCACCCGACCACTACCGACATAATCAATAACAGGTGCCAACATGAATATCCCCCTATCCCGCTGGCTTGGTGCCAGCATCGCCGCGTTATGCCTTACCTCCAGCGTTGTCCATGCCCAAGCCAACAGTATCCCCGCCGGTGACCGTATCCTTATGGGCGCATTTGTCGATCGCGATTGGACTGCAGCCCACCCCTGCGGCGACAAGATCACCGAGGATTGGGAATGGGCCGATAACAAGCAGTGGTACGGCAATGCCTCACCCTATTTCGGCAAGATCTTCCCGGAAGTGTTTCGCCCGGACGGCAGCAAAAACTGGTACTACCTATGGGAAGCCGAGGTAGACAAGATCAAAGCCCAAGGCCGCGTGCCTTATATCAACCTGGAATTCCACGGCGAATTGGCGCTGCACGACAACAGCAAATGCTGGTGGAAGTGGGATACCACCAATCAACGGGTTGATCGCAACATCATCAAGGAAATTCTGGATGGCAAACACAACGACATCATCGACAACATCGCCCACGGCTTAAAAGCCGAGAAAGTGCCGGTAGTCATCGATCTTTTCCACGAGGCGAATGGTGCCTGGTATGACTGGAGCCCCTGTAAAAACCGCGAGACCTGGGCGCGTTTTAGAGATGCGTTTAAACATGTGGTGGATCGCTTCCGCGCAGTGGGTGCAACAAATGTGCAATTCGGCAATTCCATCTGGCCCAACTCGGATTGCTGGACCGACGCCGGCCCTCACGGCACCGGAGCGATAGTCGCTGACATGTATGTACCCGGCTATATGGATTGGATCGGCATTGATATTTACGGTGGTGCTGATGCCAGCTTCAAAAGCATCCTTAACCCTTGGTACAACCAATTGGCAGCAACCGGTCGCCCTATCGTGATTGGTGAGATGGCCGTTACCCCAGGTGCGCACAAAGCCCAGTGGATTCGCGATTTCGCCGACGCCTTCACCAGCGGACAGTATCCAAAACTGCGCGCCTTCAACTGGTTTGATATCGACAAGCAAGGCGAGGCCAACTGGCGTATCGACGCCGATGGTGCCGGCCCGGTTTTTGACGCCGTTATGAAGCATCCCAAGATGACCGGCAGTTTCGGCACCTACGAACTCAAAAACAAAGCCAGTGGCAAGTGTCTGGATGTGCCAGCCGCATCTACTGCTAACGGCGCCAAGTTGCAGGTATATACCTGTAATGGCACCAATGCGCAGACCTTCACCCTGGCGGATCTGACCGGCTACAAAATGGAATTGCGTGCACTCAATAGTGGCAAGTGTGTGGATGTCGCCGCTGCTGGCACCACCGATGGCACCCTCGTACAGCAATACGATTGCAACGCCTCAGGTGCGCAAACCTGGACCATGAAGGTCATCACCTGGGCGCCGCTGGAAGTGGAATTCGTCGCCGCCCACTCTGGCAAATGCCTCGATGTGGATATGGGCATAGGCCCCAAAGTGCACCAATGGTGGTGCACCGGCGGCGCTGCCCAACGCTTTGTCCTGACCAAACGTTGATTCCCGTTTCGGGGGGCGCAAGCCCCCCCTTTTTTTTCACGCCTTTACTTCTTTAACAACACTGAAGGACTACTACCATGTTGAAATCACTTTTTCGCTTGTCTGCCCTCAGCTTGATCATGATGGGCGCGAATACCCTCGCCCAAACCCATGCCACACCATCACCGGCAGCGGCGGCGGAATACACCAAATTCAAAACCCAAAACCGCGGCGAGATACTGCTGGAAACCGGCGCCCTGCTCCGCTTTGAGGTAACCAACCGCGAAACCCGTGGCGAGGTAGAAATCGTCACTGCGCGGCTGCTCGACCCCTATGCGGTGACCGACACCAACTACCGCAACCTGATCGTCACCCTCACCCCCAAAACCGGGGACCTGGTGGCGTTTGCAGAAACCACGGAAGGCCACTTCGACTTTAACCCAACGGGTGATGCGACCCGCCTGTGGCGTAAGTCCACCCCACCGCCCAAATTGGACGAAATTTATCACCCCAAAACCCCCCGCAGCGCCAAGGCAGAAAAAACTGCAGCACCGACGGTGGCACCCTTGATACTGGGAGAGAAAGACGCTTCCGGCCGCTATGTAGTTGATGTGTTTATCGGCTTCTCTACAGCTGCCGCCAACTCCCAATACGTGCGCAACAATCTGGAGGCAACCGCGCAGTCCTACCTCCAGCAAGTCAACACGGCACTGAAAAACAGCAAGGTCGAAAACGTGTACCTGCGCTTGGTGGGCACCGGCACATCACCCAACAACCCCGGCGTGGTGACCTCGGTACTGGATGATGTGAACACCTGGTTCGCAGCGGATATAGAACGCACCGCGCCCGATCTGGTCGGCATGGTGCAAATGCCTACCGACGCACCGGGCAGTGCCGGCGGCTGGGCTGGTGTGGGCGGTGACACCCATGTGATTGGGGCGCCCTGGCCTTACGCTTATCGTCACAAAGTGGGCCATAACGTGGGCGGCGTCCATTGCCCGGACGGCAGTGGCTACCACTTTGGCCATACCTTGGGCGAAGGGCGCGGCACCATCCAGTGTGGCAATGATCTGGCCTACTACTCGTCGCCACTGATCAAAGATGAACAGGGCAATGTGCTGGGCGACGCGCAGCGCAGTGATATGGCGCGCCTCTGGCGCGAGCGCGCAGCAGCAATGTCGGCCAACCGCATCCATAAAATTCCCTTCCCCGGCGATACCAGTACCGCCATCACCCTGCAAGCCGAGGATTACACCAGCTTCTACGACACTACCAGCGGCAATACCGGTGGCGCCTACCGGCAGGATGGCGTGGATATCCAGGCCACCACTGATACCGGCGGCGGCCATAATGTCGGCTGGATAGCGAGCGGGGAATGGTTGGCGTACAAGGCGAATATCCCCAGTGCTGGCAAGTATCTGGTGTCCTACCGGGTTGCCAGCCTCAATACCACTGGGCGCATCCAGTTTGAGAAACAGGGCGGCAGCCCGGTTTATGGGGTGATCGATGTGCCGGTAACGGGCGGTTGGCAAAACTGGACGACCATCAGCCATGAGGTAGAACTGGCCGCCGGTGAACAGTATGTCGCGCTGGCGATCAAGGCGGGCAACTTCAACCTCAATTGGATCAACATCGAAAAAGTCGCCGCCAGCCTCGGCACTTATCGCCTGCAAAATGTATGGCAGCCGACGCAGTTTATCCATATCGAAAATGGCGTAGCGGAATCCGGCAGCGTACCCGCCGGCTACTGGAGTTCGCAGTGGGATATTACCCCGGTGACGGGAACATCTTTCGTGCGCTTGGTCAATCGCTGGAAGCCGACCCAAACCCTGAATATCGAAAATGGCGCACTTGAAGCCAGCACCATTGGCAGCGATAAAACCAGCGGCCATTGGGTGCTGGAGAAAGCCTCAACTAATGAATACCGTTTGAAAAACCGCCTCAAACCCGAGCAGTACATCAATATTGAAGGCAACCGCCTGCAAGCCAGCCCGATCCAGCCCGGTTGGTGGAGTGCACGCTGGCAGTTGGTGCCGGTGCAATAACAGCTCAACGTAACAAGCAATAAAAAAGCGCGCAGCAGGGCAATCTGCTACGCGCTTTTCTTTTTAATCCTTGCCATCGACTTAAGGCAAATTGATAAAACTACTAATTGCCTGAATCCGCCAAGCGCAGGCCGCTGATATCAGGCGTAACGGGTTTTACATTGGGCTTTAATTGGCCGAGATCACTGCCCGCTGGCGCCAAGCCATAATCGCCCACCTCCACTACCGCCGGCAGTACGATGGGGCGCTCATCTTCGGTCAACAAATCGCTGCCGGCTTCGGCAATCTCCCAATCCTCCAATTCGATTTCAACCAGCGGCAGCGCCAGTTTTTCATCGGCGCTGATCAGGTCGGCGCCGACGGCAGCCAGGCCTAAATCCGGCGCGATTACCTGCGCGCTAATCTCTTCATGAACTTCGCTCGCATCCACCAGATTTCCTTCCGCCGCGCGCAGGCTCAGGCCGGAGATATCCACACTCACTGGCGCAGGTGCAGCGGGACGCTCTTTGGCGGGCAACAGGTCGGAACCGAGTGGCGCTAAAGTCCAACCGCTTGCAACTACTGCAGCAGGGGCAGCGGCTTCAACCGGGCGGCGCGGCATGGGAGCGGGTTTGGGCGCAGCATTAGCTGGGCTGGTATCGCTGGAACAGACTTCCACCATCGCCCCCGCTTTGATCAGGGCATCGCGGTATTTATTGGCGGTGGCCTCATCCAGATTGCGCTTGAGTGGCACCGGGCGACCGGTAAACAAAGCGTCAATTTTGGCGGCATCAGCCTTGAATAGCTGCTGCAACTTGGCCTTCACTTCAGCCAACTGGTGGCCGAAGACAATATCACCGCGGAAAATAATGTCGAATTCGGGAGCGCTCATAAATCCAAAAATCCTGCTGCTAAAAACTGCACTGCCTGAATGATAGCACTCACAGCTCCCAACGCCGCCCTATGAACAAGGCGATCAAACAAGAGCGATAAACAGCGCACAGAATGTAACCAATCAGTCTTAAAGGAAACTGGCAGTCAGCTCAGCCGGCAACCATACTCAATATCTAAACTACGAGGGAGTGGTGAAACTATGTTGCCTTTTATCCAAAAGAAACTGCAAGACAATCGCTTGGTGATAGATGGTGCACTCAGCCCACACGGCAATGCGCGCATTAAGGTGGAGCAGGACATCGCCTTCTTGACCGACCGGATTGCCGCCATGCAGGCACACCCACGGCCCAACGCCATGCTGATCGAGCACTATCAATCAATGCTCAAGAGCCGCGAGTCAGTGCTGAAATGGCTAATGGATGGCTGCGATGATGAGACCAGCTACTTGCCCGACCAGCGCAGCGCCTAATTCCAATTACGAATTGTCATCGTTCAGGTGATGATCCATATCGAGCGCCGGAGACTCTCCCTTCGGCCTACCGATAGGTTTGGCCGGCACACCGGCGACGGTGGTATGCGGCGCAACCGCCTCTAACACCACACTGCCCGCCCCGATTTTTGCACCCTCTCCGATTTCAATGTTCCCCAAAATTTTTGCTCCCACCCCGATCAATACGCCGCGCCGGATTTTGGGATGGCGATCGGTTTTTACGCAGCCGCTGCCGCCGAGGGTAACGCTGTGCAGCATGGAGACATCGTCTTCAATTACCGTGGTTTCACCGATCACCACCCCCGTGGCGTGGTCGATCATAATACCGCTACCGATGCGCGCGCCCGGATGGATATCCACATCAAACGCTTGCGATATTTGATTCTGGAAGTAGAGCGCGAGCGCGTTGCGTTTTTGCAACCACAACCAATGTGCAATACGCCAGGATTGCAGCGCGTGATAGCCTTTGAAAAATAAAAACGGCATGCTGAATTTATTGCACGCCGGATCGCGCTCGCGGTGCGCGCGGATGTCGGCGCGCATCGCCTGCTCAATACTGGCATCGGCCTGCATGGCCTCGGTAAATACTTCGCGCAGCATCATCGCGGGCAGGACCTGGCTATCGAGTTTATTGGCGAGATGAAAACTGATCGCCGCCGCAAACGAAGCATGGTTCAAAATACTGGCGTGATAAAAACTGGCAAGCACAGGCTCATCGGCGCTCGCCTGCTGCGCCTCAGCGCGGATTTCTTGCCACACATCAACGTGGGCAAAATTGTGTGCTGGTATTTGCATAATCACCCGGATTAGTGTGCTTTAAAGATCAACGGAATTAATTCATCCATCGCAAAAAATACTTCCGCGCCGAGCGCGCGCATAGGCTGCAACAATACATTGTCACTACCATCTTTATTTGGCGGACAATAACCGAGCGGACGCATTCCCGCAGCAACTGCGGCCTGGACACCAGTCAAGGAATCTTCCACTACGATTGCTTGTTCTGCGGGTATATTTAATGTCTTGGCTGCATGCAAAAATAAATCCGGCGCTGGCTTGCCCCGCGTCACATCTTCAAAACTGAATACACGCCCTTGTACATAGGGCATGATTCCGGTTTTGGCCAGGGTCATGCGCATTTTTTCATGCTTGCCGTTGGAGGCGACACAAAACGCAACCTGCTTTTCTTTCAAACTATCCAATACATTCATCACACCGGCAACCGGCTCCAATTCTTTTTCGCACATCACCAGGGTTTGCAATTGCACATGCCGCCAGAATTGCGCACCGCGCTCTGCTCGTTCAGCGGCATTGAGCGTTTTCCAGCTATCCAACCGGGATAGCTCTTCAGTAATCATGCGGATACAATCCGCCACGGATTTTCCGCGATAGGTTTCAAGAATGTAATCAGTACTCAATTCCACACCTATTTCTTTTAAGCAATCGCTCGACACTTGCGCAGAGATAATTTCACTATCCACTAATACACCGTCGCAATCAAAAATAACTAACATACCTATCTCTTTACCTCTGCAATAAAAAAGAAATTCAAATCGACTGATTTGATGATGCTGGATAAGGTGCTTTTAATAAAATCACCAGGCCCATGACCAAAAATACAACCAGCGCCGCCATACCGATACGCGCAGAATCGGTGTAAAGCGTTAAGCTCGCGACAGCAGCGGGCGCCAAAAAAGCCGTCGCACGGCCAGCAAGCGCATAGATACCAAAATAGCGTCCTGCTTCATCGGCACTGACACTGCGCGCCATAAATGAGCGCGAGGATGCCTGCACCGGGCCAAACGCCAAACCAATTAATAAACCAAAAACGATGTAGGCTTTTTCAGCAGCCGTCGCAAATAAACCACCGGAATCCACCGTGGAAAATTGCACAAGCCCAAACAGTGAATAACCGGGCCCGGTAGAAATAATGCCGATGGTTGCAACAATCAAACACAACAAACTGAGCAAAATAACTTTTTTCGATCCCATGCGCGTATCCAATTGCCCTGCATAAGCACAGCCGCCGATAGCAACCAACAGCAATAAAATGCCGTAAATTCCCATCTCAATCGTCTGCCAACCAAACATACCCGCAGCAAAAGTACCACCCAGTGCAAGCAATCCGTTAACACCATCCTGATAAATCATGCGCGCCACTAAAAAGCGCAGCAATCCTGCGCGCTGCTTTAATTCACTGAGCGTATTTTTTAATTCGCCAATGCTTTCAGCAATCGCCGTTTTCAGCGGCACACCTTTGCTGCTATCCGGTGTAAATAAAAACATCGGCAAAATAAAAATAAGATACCAGAGCGCTGCGTAAGGGCCAGTGATACGCGCGTCTTCACCTTGTGTAGCATCCAAGCCAAACAGCGGTGTTATTCCAATTAATGTTTTACCGGTGGCAGGATTGCCCGCAAGCAACAGCAACACACTAAACAGCACCACCAGTCCACCGAGATAACCCAAACCCCAGGCAAGATTGGAAATGCGGCCAATATCTTCTTTGGCAATCAGGCGCGGCATCATCGAATCGTTGAACACAATTGAAAATTCCGCAGCGACCATCGCTACGATTACACATAGCATCGGCAACCATAAAGCCGATCCAGGCGCGGCAAACCAAAGCAGTAAGAGCGCGCAAATTTTTAGCGCCGCAAAAAAAGCAATCCAGCGTTTGCGCGCACCAGTTGCATCGGCAATTGCACCTAATATCGGCGCCATCAGCGCTATCGCAATACCGGCGATAGTTACCGTATAACCCCAAGCAGCCTGCCCAATAACGGGATCACTCGCAAGACGCGCGACAAAATAAGGGCCAAAAATAAAGGTAATGACTACGGTAAAAAATGGTTGCGCCGCCCAATCAAATAACATCCATGAGCGCACCGCTTTTTTTGATGCGGGTTGAATTAATGGTGAGTGATTCAAAAAAATAATTCCTTATTGATTGTTAATCGACGCAAATAAAACGTTGGTAGATTTCATCGAGGTTATCGAGCAGGGTTTGCTTTAACGCCAAGTCCGTTTGCTCAAGCTGCTTGCGCAAAAGATCCTGCGTAAACTGGCGTGAAAATGGAGTCGCCAAGGGTGCATAACTTAAATGCCATGGCTCAGGCGCTATACCGCCGCGATCCTGCGCGTAGGGGCGAAAAAAATCGCTATTGCCCTGCGCCAATTCATCATCCAACCAGCGATGAAATTCCGCGAAAGGTCCATCGCCTTGCGTCTCAGCAACCGTCAATTGCAATTGATATCCGGGATCCATGTGTGCGCAACCGTACACATCGATATCCGTTCCCCAATGATGGCGCGATGCACCCGGCAGGGCCGACCAACGCAAAATTGCAAAGACTTTATCGCGCTCAGACAACGCATTAATATCGATGGCCTCGCATGCATCATTCAAGACCGGGCGCAGGCCGCGCGCCTTGTTATTCCAGATCAACAACTGCCGATCAAAACTGCGATAACTACTCGCCACTTTTAAAATAAAACCGGCACTGGCAGCGCGCTCTGCTAAAAATAATAAGGGATCGAGCGTCTGCCGGTGGACACGGCATGCGAGCAGCGGCGACTCCACTAGCTCGCGCTCATCCAATCCCAGCAACAGTTCAGGTGTCCAATCAATCATGCAAGAATTCCGTCAAGCTGGATTTATAGATGAAATTTTCGGCAAAGTATTGCGCCAATTTATTGCGCTTAGTGCACCATTTGTCACGATTTACGCGGCATTCAAGAGAAAAGAATTGCACAAGGCAAGCAAGTATGTAAGATAAGGCAGCGATGTAAACGGAAATTTTAAAACACAATACCCGATAATAATAAATGGAGATTGCACTGTATGACTGCCTGTCATAGTGAGTTATTGCAATTAAAGAATCTCGGAATGGCATCGGTAAATATCCTCCGCGCAATAGGGATCAATACCCACGCCGATCTCAAACGCACTGGTGCTGTTGAGGCTTATCGCCGAATACGAGCCCGCGACATCAACGTTTCCAAAGTCATGCTCTACGCCCTGCAAGGTGCGTTGATGGATGTCCACTGGAACGATATCCCCCCTGACCTGAAAGCCCGGCTAGTGAGCGAAGCCGAAATGCCTGAACGAGGAAATTTTTCCCAGGCAACGGCATAGGAGCGCACAAAAATCGCATCCGGTTAACAGACTGAGGTTTTAGGCGCAGTTTTTTCCCCGACACAGGCTACACTAAAAGCGCCTTACTAGCGCTTTTTTGTAAACCGAGGGGTATATGTATCTTCCAACCAAACAGTCTGACCTTATGTCTGAGCTCGCGGCCAAATTACGCGGCCTTACAGAGCTTTTATGCACACCGGTAACCCCTGCCGATGAGCCGTTTACGATAAGTGCCAGCAGCGATATTTTTGCGGACATTCCCCCAACGCGCATATTGCTGGTTGTGGAAGGGCAGGTTGATTACTACCTGCACAATAAATTGGTCATGCATTTTGAAGAGGGCGACCTGCTTGGCCTGCCCCGCTCACTCAATCTCCCCCAAGGTCAATTCAGCTGTAAAGGGTCCGTGACACTGCTCGCCTATGAACGGGATGCGCTGGTCGCACAAGCCAATAGCGACCTTAAATCCCAGCGTAACTGGGCCTACCTGCTCCTGAGCACCATCAGCTATTACGAACAGGCGCTCACCCAGGAATTGCGTAGTGAATTCCAACCTTCCGCCGGCTTCCTGCATTTTCGTGCAGGTGAAACCATCATCAACCAAGGCGATATCGCCGACCGGGTTTACACCTTGCTTGAAGGCGCCGCTGACGCCGTGTGCGACGGGGTAAAAGTGGGCGATATCCACGCCAATGAGATCTTCGGGGCGCTCGCTGTGTTTACACGCCAACCGCGGATCGCCTCGGTAATCGCCAGCAGTGATTGCACAGTGCTAGCCGTGCGCAAAGAAGAGTTCATCGCCTTGATTGAACATCAACCGCAGATCTGCCTGGGCCTGATTGAAGAAATGGCAGCCAAGATCAACCAGCTCAATAATCAATTGCTACAAGTAAAATCAACCTCAGCAATCAAATAAGAATATTTCTCAAAAACACTTGACCGAAAAGATGAGAACGATTATTGTTAACTCACTGCTGCACAGCATCTCCCGTGCAGCAGCCGAGAGGATTCAATAGTCGCCCTGCAAGTCGATTGCGGTTTCTTCTCACCCCCAAGGGTCTTTCCTCTCCGAAAGTCTCTCGGCTAACACGGTTGCTTGGGCCGCCCTTGTGGCGGCCACTTTTCTCCCCCCTTCTTTTGTACTGCACCGCACTTTTTCCTTTCTTAACGCTGCCATGATTGAAATTCTTTCGCAGTGCACACATATACTCGCCTGACGCTGCGTATAAGGCAGCGAACCAATCATTTTATGGGAGAGATTATCGTGTTACGCATAGGCTTGTTTTTGTTAACTAACCTCGCAGTCATGCTGGTGGCGGGCGTTGTGCTGAGCTTGCTCGGCGTGGGCAACTATCGCACCGCGGGCGGCCTGGATTTATCAAGCATGTTGGTGTTCTGTGCGGTGTTCGGTTTTGTCGGCTCCTTTATTTCCCTGTTTATGTCCAAATGGATGGCCAAACGCAGCATGGGCGTGCAGCTGATTGAACAGCCACGCAATACCGATGAACAATGGCTGGTGGATACGGTGACCAGACTGTCGCAAAAAGCGGGTATCAAAACCCCGGAAATTGGCGTGTTCGCCGCACAGGAATCCAACGCCTTCGCCACCGGCTGGAACCGCAACGCCGCACTGGTAGCGGTGAGTCTGGGTTTGCTGCAACGTTTTGAACGCGATGAAGTGGAAGCGGTACTCGCGCACGAAATCGGCCACGTCGCCAATGGCGATATGATCACCCTGAGCTTGATCCAGGGCGTGGTCAACACCTTCGTGATGTTCTTCGCACGCATCATCGGCGACTTTGTTGACCGTGTTTTGCTCAAGAACGAAAGCGGCCGCGGCTTCGGTTTTATGATCGCGACTATGGTGGCGGAAGTCGTACTGGGTATTTTGGCCTCGATGATCGTCGCCGCCTTCTCGCGTTACCGCGAATACCGCGCAGACCATGCCGGTGCGACCCTGGCTGATCGCGGTGCCATGATTCGCGCGCTGCAACGCCTGCAAGCGGAATCCAATGCCGGCGTAGAAAGCCCATTGCCAAGCAGCATGCGCGCCTTCGGTATCAGCGGCGGCGTGCGCAATCTGTTCGCCAGCCATCCACCGCTGGAAGCACGTATCCAAGCCCTGCGTGATAACGCTTAATCGGTGCGGAGACTGGGCATGAGACTCTGGCGCTGGTTAGTATTGATGTGTGTGACTGGCGCCAGCGCCCTCAGCGCGAGCGTCCAGGCTTTTTCAACCGATGACGAACGCAACAGCGTAGAAGTATTTGAAGCTGCACGCCCAAGCGTAGTGTTCGTCACCAACCAACAACTCGCCCGCGATCCTTACTCTTTTGATCTGGTGACTGTGCCACGCGGCTCAGGCACCGGATTTGTATGGAACGACAAGGGCTACATCGTCACCAACTACCATGTGGTGGAAGGTGCGCGGCAGATCACCATCACCTTGCAGGACCAATCCAACTGGCCAGCGGAAGTGGTTGGCTTGGCCCCGGAGCGCGATCTTGCAGTGCTTAAAATCGATGGTAAAAAAGCCAGGCTGAATGCCTTGCCCTTGGGTGATTCGGGCGATCTGCGTGTGGGCCGCAAAGTATTGGCAATTGGCAATCCCTTTGGCTTGGATGCAACGCTTACCACTGGTGTAGTCAGTGCACTGGGGCGCGAGATCATCTCCCCTAACCAACGCAAGATTACCAATGTTATCCAGACTGACGCGGCCATCAACCCCGGCAATTCCGGTGGCCCATTACTCAACTCCGAAGGCAAGTTAATCGGCGTCAACACCATGATTTACAGCCCGAGCGGTGCCAGTGCGGGAATCGGTTTTGCAATTCCGGTCAACACCGTAAAAGAGGTGGTACCCGAGCTGATTGAACATGGTCGTTTGGTGCGCCCGGTACTGGGCATTGCCGTTGCGCCCGACCAATGGGCTCAGCAGATCGGCATTGAGGGTGTACCTATTTTGCGAGTCGAGCCCAATTCACCCGCTGCCGAAGCCGGGCTTGAAGGCGCCAAACGCAACAGCTGGGGGCAGATTACGCTGGGCGATGTGATTGTCGCCATCAACGATTACCCCACCGCCAATGACGACCAGTTACTAAGCGCTTTGGAAAATTACAAACCGGGCGAAAAGGTGACTGTCAGTGTGGCGCGCGATGGCAAGCTGCTCACCCGCACCATTCGCCTGGCAGCCCCCAAGTAAGTGATCACTAGCTTACCGGATAAGCTACATCTCTGTGCCCTTGCTGACATCCCCGAGGCCGGCAGCAAGGGGTTTAATCTGAAAGGGCGCAAGCTCTTTGCAGTCAAACAGCAGGGCAAGGTTTATCTCTACCAAAATAGCTGTCCGCACATCGGCATTCCGCTCGAATGGGTCGAAGACCAGTTTCTCGATAGCAGCGGCAGCATGATCCAGTGCGCCAACCACGGAGCACTCTTTGTGATTAAAACGGGTAAGTGCGTCGCTGGCCCTTGCAGCGGGCGCTCACTTATCCCGGTTGATTACTCTATCGACGCCGGCGACGTTTTTATCTCCCAGCCGTAAATTTGCGTAAACCTGATCGAATTAACTAATGCTGACCAGTAGAGTCGGCGCCCACTAGTACTAGTACACAAGCTCATCCACGGAGAATAGCTCATGCAAAATTTTACGTTTTCCAACCCCACCAAGATTGTGTTTGGTGAAGGCCAAATCAAAGAGATTGCCAATCTCGTGCCCGCAGACGCCCGCATCCTGGTCACTTACGGCGGTGGTTCGATCAAAAAGAACGGCGTTTACGATCAGGTCGTTAAAGCACTGGAAGGCAAAACCTGGTTTGAGTTCAGCGGCATTGAACCCAATCCGCATTACGAAACATTGATGAAAGCAGTGGAGCTGGTCAAAAAAGAGAAGATCGACTTCCTACTGCCAGTCGGTGGCGGCAGTGTGATTGATGGCACCAAGTTGATCGCCGCAGCGGTTAATTTTGACGGCGAGCCATGGGATATTATGGCCAAACACCAGCCCTTCTTCAGCGCATTGCCAATCGGCTGCGTACTGACTTTGCCCGCCACCGGCACCGAGAGTAACGGCAACTCGGTGATTACCAAAGCCGCGACCCAAGAGAAGCTTTCCTTTGGCAGCCCACTGGTATATCCACAATTTGCCATCCTTGACCCAACCACCACCTATAGCCTCCCGCCGCGCCAAATCGCCAACGGCGCGGTCGATGCCTTTGTGCATATCATGGAGCAATACCTGACTTATCCTGTGGACGCCAAAGTCCAGGACCGTTTTGCCGAAGGCCTGTTAATGACACTGATTGAGGAAGGCCCCCGCTCACTGAAAGAGCCAACCAACTATGCCGTGCGCGCCAATGTGATGTGGGCAGCGACTATGGCATTGAATGGTTTGATCGGTGTTGGTGTGCCGCAAGATTGGGCGACCCATATGATCGGCCACGAACTTACCGCCATGCACGGGCTGGATCACGCCCAAACCCTTGCTGTCGTTTTACCGGCAGTAATGCAACACCAGCGCGATAAAAAACGCGCGAAGCTGCTGCAATATGGCCGCCGCGTATGGAACCTGAACCATACTGACGAAGACGCATTAATCGATGCCGCTATCGCCGCCACACGCGGTTTCTTTGAGCAGATGGGTACGCCTACTACCCTGAGTGGTTACGGCGTTGGCCGCGACTCTATCCCAAAACTGGTGGATATGCTGGTCAAACACCAGTTGCTGGCACTGGGTGAGCATGGAGTAATTACACCTGAGGCCTCGCGTGAAATCCTGGAGTTAGCAGCTTAACAGCAACCATCGCGACTGAAGATTGCAAAAAAAAGCCCCGCCAACATCTGGTTGGCGGGGCTTTTTTACATCTAGCATGGGACTATTGGCGCAAAATCTTGTTCACAATCGAGGTAGTTGAGCAGTTATCGTAAAAACTAAGTACTTTGACTGAACCATTGTAGGCCTTGACGATTTGATTACCGACCACCTGTTCTTCACTGTAATCACCGCCTTTTACCAGTACATCCGGTTTAACGCGGCGGAGCAACCGCTCGGGTGTATCTTCATCAAAAGGCACCACCCAATCCACCGCTTCAAGCCCGGCGAGGACAGCCATACGCCGGTCGAGCGGATTGATGGGGCGGCCAGAACCTTTCAGGCGACGGATGGACGCATCGGAATTAACGGCTAATACCAGCCGATCGCCCTGCTTGCGCGCCTCTTCCAGATAGCCCACGTGCCCCGCATGGATAATGTCAAAACAGCCATTGGTAAATACTATGCGCTCGCCGCTAGCACGGGCATCCTCCAACGCCATCAGCAGTTGTTCTTCAGTCACTACACCGCGCTCGGCGCCCTGCTCCGCGATAATAGCGCGGCGCAGTTCCGGCGCGCTCACCGTAGCCGTACCCATTTTGCCCACCACAATGCCCGCAGCCAAATTGGCATGTGCCGTGGCTTCTGGTAAGGATTGACCTGATGCAATAACAGCAGCGAGAGTGGCGATAACCGTATCGCCCGCACCGGTCACATCGAACACTTCGCGCGCGCGCGCGGGCAAATGCAGCTCTGTTTGGTGATGACGCAGCAGGGTCATGCCCTGCTCCCCACGAGTGACTAACAGCGCTTGCAAATCCAGCGCCTGCATCAAGGCTTCGCCTTTATCAACCATATCTTGTTCGCTGGTGCATTTGCCCACCACTGCTTCAAACTCAAGGAAATTGGGCGTCAATATAGTAGCGCCGCGGTAGCGGGAAAAATCATTGCCTTTGGGATCAACCAATACTGGCACACCGGCATCACGCGCCATACGGATCAGTGATTGGCAGTCGAGCAAGCTGCCTTTGGCATAGTCGGATAACACCAATGCATCAGTGCGACTGATCAGGTTTTTTACTTTGCCCGCAAACTCTGAACTGTCAGTCGCATCGAATTTTTCTTCAAAATCCATGCGCAGCAATTGTTGGTGGCGACTGACTACCCGCAGTTTTGTGATGGTCGGCTTGGTCGTGGAAATCTGGAAATTTGTATGGATCTTGGCAGCGCGCAAACGGCTATGAAGGATCTGCCCGGCTTCATCATCGCCGACAATCCCAATCAGCGAAACACCGCAACCCAAAGCTGCCATGTTCAGGGCAACGTTACCCGCACCACCAGGGCGATCTTCCGTTTGGTTGACCTTAACCACTGGCACCGGTGCTTCGGGCGATATGCGCGAACTCGTGCCATGCCAATAGCGATCCAGCATAAGGTCGCCAACGACCAGTATGTGCGCGCGCTCAAAATAAGGCATTGTCAGATGCATAAGTAACTCCCATAGTTGTAATCCATTAATACCACTTCCCCAACATACTCAATTACTGCCGTTGTTCGCACATCAGACCCCATGACTGTCAGACGGGATCTCCTCATCATTAAAATGCTTGGCGTGGAGCCTTGCGTAGTGGCCATTTTTTTCCAGCAATTGTGCATGGGTGCCCTGTTCCAGTATTTCACCATGATCCAGCACAATAATCCGGTCAGCTTGCTCAATTGTAGACAAACGATGTGCAACCACAAAAGTGGTGCGGCCCTTCATCACAGTGCTGAGCGCCGCTTGGATATAGTGTTCATACTCGTTATCCAGCGCCGAAGTTGCCTCATCGAGAATTAAAATAGGCGCATCTTTTAACAGTGCGCGGGCGATTGCCAAACGCTGGCGTTGTCCACCCGATAAACGCGCACCCGATTCACCAATTATCGTATTAAAACCATCAGGCAAGTGTTCGATAAATTCCGTAGCGTAAGCGGCATCGGCAGCGCGACGGATCTCGTCCAGCGAGCGCGACTGCAAACTACCGTAGGCAATATTGCCCGCAACCGTATCGTTAAACAAGGTCACTTGCTGGTTCACCAGGGCGATCTGCTCGCGCAAACTGGCGAGGGTGTAATCGCTCACGCGAATACCATCTATTAAAATGTCGCCTGAGGTTACATCGTGAAAACGGTTAAGCAGCCCTACCAGCGTGGATTTACCGCTTCCCGAGCGCCCGACCAACGCAATTACCTCACCAGCATTCACCACTAAATTAATTTTATTCAATGCAGGCACAGACTGGCTGGCATAACAAAACGTTACATTTTTTAATTCCACTTCGCCTTTAACACGCGTCACTTGATGGGTGCCAAGGTCTTCTTCAGCGGGTGTATCCAACAAGGTAAACACACTGTCAGCCGCAGCAACACCTTTCAAAATCGCCGGTGCCACTTCGCCCAAGCGGCGCATGGATGGCAGCATCATTCCCGCAGCCGTCATATAGGCGACAAATTTTGCCGGATCAGCAATTTCCATAAAACTCAGCGCGATAAAAATTAACGCAGCCATAGCAGCGGCGACAATCAGTTGGATCAAGGGTGTATTCGCAGCGGATGTCACCACAATTTTCATATTCTGTTGGTAATTCTTTTTGCTCGCTGCTTCAAAGCGTTGCTTTTCATAATCTTCACCGCCGAAACTCCGCATCACACGCACACCATTGATCATCTCACCGGCAACCTGGGTGATATCACCCACCGAATTCTGCACTTTGTTACTCAAGCGGCGCAGACGCTTGCCCACCACAGAAACCAGAAAACCAATCACCGGGGCAATCAAAATAAAAATCATCGTCAATTTCCAATCCATTTGGATTAGCGTTGCGAATAAAAAAATCACCGTTAACCCTTCGCGCAGGGAAATTTTTAACGCATCAGTCGCCGCCGAGGTCACCCCGTTAATATTGTAAGTAATCACAGAGATAAGGTGCCCGGAACTGCTTTTGTCAAAATGCGCATTCGGTAATTTCGTCATATGGTTGAACACCTGGGTGCGCAAATTATGAATCACACTAAATGCAATTTTGGATAAATAATAAGCCCCAAGAAATGCCCCGATACTACGCAAAATCGTAATGCCCATCACTTGCAAGGGCACCAGATAACGGTCAGCAGGATTATTCTCAGAAATAACGTTAATTAAATTTTCCAGTGTATGGACAAATAATTTGTTCGAATAACCATAAAGTGCAAAACCAACAATGCCCACTGCAAATAGCAACCAATAAGGTTTTACATAAGTGAGCAGGCGCTTATAAACTACCCAAGCCGACGTCTCGCCAACAGAGGCCGTCTTTTTCAGATCAGTACTCATAACTTATCCAACAACAAATTTACTGTTTGATTTTTGAAGGAACTGCAACGGTATGCACAGGGCGTGAAAGTTGCGCAGCAAGCAATGCAGCGGGAATCCAATAGAGCAACCATTTGGCATCAATTTCCCAAAACAAGCTGCGCGAATCAACAAAGAGGCAACCACAGCCGTAGACAAACCAGAGAGTCAGTGGCGCCAAGTGCCGATGCCGCCGCGCCGACCACAATAACAACACTATATGAATCAAGGCCAAACTCACTCCAACTACACCCGTGCGATATAAAATATCCAGCCATGCATTATGGGCGTGATGGTATGACCCAATGCTAATCACAATGTCCGTGGATGAGTTCATACCAACACCCGACAGAAACAGGCTCGGCTGAGTAAACATTTGTGTAATCACGTCCGACCAGATTTGATCGCGGAATGAAGCACCACGTCCAAGCAATACTTGATCCAATGGAAAAAAATAGAGCACCGCACCAAACGCAAGCACTGCGGCACACAATTGCGTCAGTAAAATTTTTCGCCCCGGGCGCAACCAAACGAGGCCAATTACCAGCACCATCACCAGCGACAACAAAGGGCCGCGGCTCTGCGACAAACCTAACGCCGCCAAGGCGGGAATAGTCGCAAGCGATAAACCCAGCGCACATTTAAAACAGGATATGCGCCAGGACAGCAAAATACCAACCAACACCACCACACCATACACCTGGCCGACCAAGGTAGGCGCACGTGCAAGCGTAATGCCTTCCAGCCGCCTGGAAAGTGGGTGACTCCAATAAAATACTGCAATACAAACCGTCGCCGTTGCGGCACCAATTAATAAAAACCTGGTGAGAAATTTATCCCAGTCCAGTGATTTTTTTTGTAGCACCCACGCGGATCCGCACAACCAGGCAGCAAGAATCAACCACTGCAAAATAAAAAATCCTGTATCGCCCCCCCACAGGCTGGTTATACAACTCCAACCTGCATAAGCCAGCGCAAAAACACTAAACCAGCCGCCGTAATGATGGAACTCCGGCTTGCGCCAGGGCAACAGCAGCAACATGGGAATAAAAAAAACAAGCGCGTACACCCCTTCGATGCCGTCGCGCGAGGGCGCCCATAAAAACGCGGTAACAAATACCCAAAAGCCTCCAAACGCCCAGACCAATAATTTTTCTTCGCGCCACTCGCGCTGTAATACCTTCATAAACAATTAATTCCTTTGACCCGATAACAACGGATCATGTCCAAAGTCGCGGCGATAGGTGATTTGCGCACGCTCAGTGATTTTTTCCAACAGGACTTTTTGCTCCGCCAACAGAGCACGCAAATCTTGCGCAAAATACACGCGCAAAAATCGCAAATGATCGCGCTGTGTAAACTGTAAATTCAATGAGGAAAATAACAGCCCCCCCAAGTCTTTCACCAGCCAACGCTCCGGCACTTGTGGGCGCAGCTGGGCGCGATGTAAATCGACTAAATAGATTTCCGGCGTTTGATGCCGATCAGCAATAAATTGCGCTTTCAACATAAAATGACAGAGATAAAAATCGCGATGATTAATTCCCGCACCGTGAAGTTCACGTGCAATTGTAGCGAGACTGGCCAATATGTGATGCTTAGCCTTAATACCTACTGAATAGCGCTCAAAAAAATGATCCAGCTGGATCACATCGGCCAATTCGCGCGTCACGATAAAGGATTGCTGGCGCGCCGGATTTTTTCCGCGCACACCGTAAGCCAACGGAATCAAGCTTGGTACACTTAACGCGCGCAGTTTATTTAGCGCACGCCATTCATTGCTGGCACCTAACACCGGCCAACGCAACTGCAGACAATTTTTGATAATTTCCCGCCAGCCGACACCGCGATGCCATTTGCGATAGTAGCCTTGGCCACTGATTTCAAAACGCAAGGTCTGGCGATCTTTCATTTCTCGCGCGATTTTTCCCTGCATATTTTCCATCAGGGAAAACACATCCTGACCTTTCCATGCTTCGATTAATTCATCACGCAAGATCACAACTGGATCAGCAGATACTTGCGCTTGCAGGGCATGCTCCGCAGGATTTTTTTTCGCATCAGCGATTTTTTCCAGTACAACAACAGTAACAGAAGGACGAGAAAACACATCGCTAGTCTGCGCAAATAATTCAGCCCGCTTGCGCCACACATCAGCATTGACCACGAGCATTGCGGCAACCAATTGTGCAATCGCAGTAGGCGAAGCATTGACTGGAATTAATTCACCCATCTGCTGTTCAACAACATAATGTGCATAACCGCAATGAGACGATGCCACCACTGGAACACCACAGAGCATCGCCTCCAGAATGACATTGCCAGCAAGCTCTTTGCGCGCCGGATGCAAAAGCACATCGGCAGCGTGCAACAAATCACCGACGGGACTGCGCGGCCCGAGAAAAAATACCTGCTGTTCAATTCCTGCCTGAGCGGCTTGTTGGCGATAGCTATAGGGATCGTCCTTACCTACGATAACCAACGCAATTTTATCTGCCGTGATGTTGGTTAATTCAGCAAAGACGCTGATACTGATATCGACACCTTTGGTTTTATAACCAGAGCCAAGGCATAAAATAATTTTCGTATCGAGCGACAAACCCAGCTCATGGCATAAATCCATGCGCGCAGCGCGCGGATTATTACAGGCGAGATGCGCTGCTGAAATCCCCGGTGGCAACGCATGGAAACGCTCAGACGGAGTAGCGTAATAACGCACAAATTGTTTTTGCTCACTGGCAACCAATGAAAGAATTTGCGTTTCGCTTGTATCTAGAAATACCGCTTTTTCATAAGCGAGATATAAACGTGAACGAGGCGCCAGCCGATACAACCAGCTCCGTTCGCTATAGGCTTTGTGCGCGAAGCAACTGTCGCCCGCGAAATACACATCCAACCCCGGCATTTTGTTAAAACCAATCAACAAATCAAATTGGTGACGCTGGAATTGCTGCGTGAATGCAGTGACAAAATTTTTCACACCGGCGATATTAAAAAAACCGGAACTTTTAATTTCAACAACATCAATATCAGGAACTTTTTCGCCCTGCCAAGCGTCGCAAAAAATACTGACTTGATGGCCGCCTGCCTGTGCAGCCTGCGCGATTGCCAGCATATCCCGTTGCAGCCCACCGAACGGAAAATAGCGAAAAATAGCGAAGGCTAATTTCATTCGCGATTTTCCATGATGACATTTGTCGGTTGCGCAATCAGCGCATTGAGCGCGGCCAATACTTGTTGCGGCATTAATTCACGCAAACATTTGTGGTGCACTTTCGGGCATTCGCGCTCAAAACAAGGCGAGCATTCAATTTTGTTGCTAATAATGCTTACTTGTTTCGTTAACGGTGGCGTGTGTTCTGGCGATGTAGAACCGTAAATAACGGCGAGTGGTTTTTGCAGCGCAGCGGCAATATGCATCAAACCCGAATCATTACTTAATACCGCATCGGCACAGGCCATTAATTCAATTGCTTCACCGAGGCTGGTACCACCGGCAAGGTTGTAGCAGTGCGCGCGCTCCGCATCCAATAATAAATTGCGGATAGCATCCGCGACCGGATGGTCTTTAGTAGATCCCATCAACCACACTTGCCAACCAGCGCGAATTTTTTCATCCACCACTTCCGCAAAATAATGTTCCGGCCAGCGTTTGGCGGGACCGTACTCGGCACCGGGACAGAGTATCAACAGTGGGCGATTAAGCTGCAATGCAAACTTTGTTAATAATTGTGGTCGCTGCGCTTGATCAATATGTAATTCGGGAAATGGAAACTCTTGTAGCGGCGCTGCAGTTTTTGGCAGCGCCAATGCCGCGTAGCGCTGCACCATTAATGGATAGCGTTTTTTATCCAGTACGCGCACATCATTTAGCAATCCGTAACGCAGCTCGCCGCGCCAACCGGTGCGCACTGGAATCCCGGCAAAGAATGGAACGAAAGCTGATTTAAACGAATTGGGCAAAACAATCGCCTGTTCGTAACCTTCGCCAGCGAGCGATTTACCCAAGGCCCGCCGCTCACCCAAACCAAAGGTGCCATGCCCAAGCGGCATATCAATTACGCGATGAATTTCCGGCATACACGCCAGCAATTGGCGCGTCCAGCCTGAAGCAAGCACATCAATGTGTACTTTTGGGTTGCGCAGCTTGAGTAATTTAAACAGGGTTTGCGCCATCATCATATCGCCGATCCACGCGGGGCCAATCACCAAAATTTTTTGGATTTTTTGAAGCTCGGGAGGAAAGACAATGTCAGTCATAGGCATTTGTATTACGGAGAGGGAAAACAATAACGGAGCCTTTCGGCTCCGTTAATTTGGCGATTACTTCGCAACCGGTGCCAGCCAGTTGGTGTGCGCGGGCAATTCGCCACGCACGGATTTGAAATATAAATCCTGCAGGCGGGTCGTGATCGGGCCGCGTCTGCCTGCTCCGATAATACGGCCATCCAATTCACGGATCGGCAATACCTCTGCTGCAGTACCAGTGAAAAATGCTTCGTCGGCAACATACACTTCATCGCGCGTGATGCGTTTTTCTTTGATGGTGTAACCGCAATCTGCCGCCAATTGGAAAATGGTGTTGCGGGTGATGCCGTCGAGACAGGAAGTCAGTTCTGGAGTGTAGATAATGCCATCGCGCACCAAAAAGAAATTCTCGCCGCTGCCTTCCGCTACATAACCTTCGGCGTCGAGCAACAGCGCTTCTTCACAACCACTGTCCAATGCTTCTTGCAGTGCTAACAGCGAGTTGATGTAGTGGCCGTTCGCTTTCGCTTTACACATGGAAATATTCACGTGGTGGCGAGTGTAGCTTGATGTGCGGATACGGATACCTTGGTCGCGCGCTTCCGGTGACATATACGAAGGCCAGTGCCAGGCAGCAACCATGATATGCACTTTTAAATTGTCGGCACGCAAGCCCATACCTTCGGAACCATAAAATGCCATAGGACGCAGGTAAGCTTCAGCGAGGCCGTTTTCACGTACAACTTGTTTGTGCGCTTCGTTCACCACATCTTTAGTGAACGGCATTTTCATGCGCATGATGTGCGCCGAGCGAAACAGGCGGTCAGTGTGTTCTTGCAGACGGAAAATGCTGGTGCCCAATGTTGAACTGTTGTAAGCGCGCACGCCTTCAAACACGCCCATACCGTAATGCAGGGTGTGGGTTAACACGTGAACCTTGGCATCGCGCCAGGGAATGAGTTCACCATCAAGCCATATAACGCCGTCGCGATCGGCAAAAGACATAGCAGCTCCAAATTCTTTGTTTTAAAAAAGTTCTGTGTGTTCGAGGGATTTTTAGGCGCAGCCATAGCCGCGCAGCACTCAATGTTCGTGGCGATGCAATCAGTTGTGATCGATCAGCTGCTGCCACAAAGCTGTGACTTGCGCGCGTTCGGTCAGGAAGTGATTGTCGCCTTCTAGTACCGCCTCCTGACGCTGTAGCGCGAGGCGGTGCCCGGTGGATCGGTATGCTTTGTAAGCCGCGATCAGGTGGGCCACGGACTGGGCATCGAGTAAGCCTGCCTCTTCCAGTGATCCGAGTATGCGAATGTTGTCCGTGTACCGGATGACCTTGGGCTCCTTAGCGGCCCAAGCCAAAGCCGCGTATTGAACCATAAATTCAATATCCACGATACCACCGGAATCCTGTTTCAAATTAAATAACGCGGGCGTTTTCGGTGTACTTAGAGAGTTTGGTTTGGATTTTCCCTCGCTTCCTAACTGCTCGCGCATTTTGCGGCGCATATCGCTCACATCCGCGCGCAATTTATCCAGATCCCGCTCGCGGGTGAGGATGCGCTGGCGCACTTGTTCAAACTGCTCACCCAAGGTTGCACTACCGGCAACCACCCGTGCGCGCACCAGCGCCTGATGCTCCCAGGTCCAGGCTTCATTGGCTTGGTATTTCTCAAACGCCGCGAGCGATGACACCAGCAACCCCGAGTTGCCGGACGGACGCAAGCGCATATCCACCTCGTAGAGCTTGCCCGAGGGAGTGTAGGTATTAAGTACATGGATAATGCGCTGGCCGAGGCGGGTGTAAAACGTCGTATTGTCGATAGAGCGCTCGCCATCGGTCTGCAGATTGGAGTCGGCATTGTGGATAAACACCAGATCCAGATCCGACCCATGTCCCAACTCGATCCCGCCCAGCTTGCCGTAGCCGACAATCACAAAATCCGGTGTAGCATCAACCGAACCATCGACGCGACGCGGGCGGCCATGGCGCTCGACCATATGCTCCCAGCCCAGATTCAGCACATGTTCCAGCACTACCTCGGCAATCCAGGTGAGGTAATCACTCACCTTCATCAGCGGCAATACACCCGCCACCTCACTCGCCGATACCCGCAACGCATGCGCCGAGCGGAAGTAGCGCAGCGCCTCCATGTGCCCCTCCAGGTCATCCCAATTCAAACGCAACACATCGCGGCGCAATTCATCGCGCAGCAGCTCTTTATCCGGCGGTGCATACAAACTTTCCGGCGTGAGCAACTCATCCAGCAGTGCCGGGTACTGCGCAATCTGGTCGGCAATCCAGGGGCTGGCGGCACAGAGTTTTACCAGCTGTTGCACGGCCGTCGGGTTCTCCACCAGTAACACCAAATAGGCGCTGCGGCGCGCAACCGCTTCAATCAGCGGGACTATTCGTGCAAAGGTTTCAGCTATTGTAATCGGCAGCTTGGGACCAAAGGCTTCATGCACAATCACTTGCAATAACCGCGGGATAAACGCGTCGAGGCGCGTGCGTGCGCTCGCTTGCATCGAGAGTACCGCGCGCCCTTCGCGCAAATCGGCGAGATTTTTTAGCAGCGCTTCCGGCTCTTCAATATTGCGCGCGGTTAACGCATGTATCGCATCCTCACCTTGCAGGCTTCCTTCCCATAATCCCAACCAAAACGCCAAGGCTTTTTGATCGACCGTATCCTCTTCATCGGGCGCGGCGATCACCGCCTTAAATTCCGTATTTACTCGCTGGCGATAAGCACTCAGCGTTGCAAAAAAACCGTCCCAATTTTCAAAGCCCATCACCCAGGCAAGGCGCAATTGGCCGATAGGATCAACCGGTAGCGATTGAGTTTGTTTATCCTGATAGCCTTGAATGGCATGCTCGGTATTGCGCAGAAAAATATAAGCTTCCAGTAATGCCGCACCCGCGCCGGGTGGCAAATAATTTTCCTGCTCCAAAAATGGCAAGAGCACCGGTACTTTGCGTTTGCGCAAACGCGCATCGCGACCGCCGCGAATCAACTGGAAAACCTGCACCACAAATTCCACTTCACGGATGCCGCCCTCACCCAATTTCACATCGAGGTTCATGCCTTTGCGCTGCACTTGCCGCGCAATTAATCCTTTCATCTCACGTAGAGATTCAATCGCACTGAAATCGATATATTGGCGATAAGTAAACGGCTGCAACATTTTGCCCAGCAATTTGCGCGCGGCAATTTGCCCTTCACCACCCGCCATGGCCACAGTGCGTGCTTTGATCATCGCGTAACGCTCCCACTCGCGCCCCTGAGTCTGGTAATAATCCTCCATGCCCACAAAACTCATCGCCAGCGCACCACTCTGGCCATGCGGGCGCAAACGCATATCCACGCGGAACACAAAACCATCGGCAGTCACTGTATCCAGACTTTTAATTAATTTTTGCCCGAGTTTGATAAAGAATTCCTGGTTGCTAATCGCGCGGCTCGCATGATTGGTTTCGCCCCCTTCGGGAAAGGTAAAAATCAGGTCGATATCGGAAGAGACATTCAACTCTCCCGCGCCTAATTTCCCCATGCCCAATACCATAAACGGCTGCGCCAAACCCGACTCGCGCCCCATCGGGGTGCCATACATTTTTTCCAGCGCGCGATAATGAAACTCTGCCGCGAGCAAAATGGATTTATCCGCAAAACGCGACAGCTCCGCTGTCACCTCGCGCATATCTGCTACACGATTCAGGTCGCGCCAAATAATCCGGATCATCGCCATCTGCCGCTGTTGCCGCAGGCATTTATCCAATTCCACGTCGGTATTGCACGCATTGACCGCCGTCGCAAATGCATCGAGATGCGCATCGGCTTGCACCTCAAACAACGCACCAGATCGGACTAAATCAATTAAATACTGTGGCCGCTGCGCAACGGTTTTGGCAATAAACTCACTGGCGACAAACGCGCGCGTCAACTGGCGAAAAAATTCGTCAGCGGTAACCGATAGCGGCAACAAATCGCGCGGATGCGGAAGGTTTTGACTCTGGACAGCAGCTTCAAATTGATCCCAGTAACGCTGGGCAGGGGCATGTAACTCGGGGGGGATTCCGGAAAAATTCAACATAAACGCAGCACTCATTAACGCAATAATTTTTATTGGCCAGACAGGGAAATACTAGCAGCAGATTAATCCTGCACTTGACGCGACCCGGAGAAATTTATCCTGCCCAGATTCTGCTCAATCCAATCCACCAGGTTGCGCACCTGCCCCGCAACCTCCACCCCCAGTGGCGTCAGGTTGTACTCCACATGGGGCGGTACAACTGGCAGGGAATGGCGCACAACAAAACCATCGCCCTCCAGCGTCTGGAGGGTTTGTGCCAGCATGCGCTCACTCACACCATTGATCTTACGGCGCAACTCACTGAAACGATGGGTTCCCCCCAGCAGGGCAACCAATACCAATACCCCCCAGCGGCTGGTGATGTGGTTGAGGATAAGGCGTGAGGGGCATTGGTCGGCAAACACATTACCTGCCGCCAAAGCCTCGGTGATAGAGGAGTATTGGGCACCTTGCCCCATAACCGGTCCAAGAATATTTTCAGCTTTTTTCATACTTACCTTTTTGTTCGTACTTACTAAAAGTTAGTTTGGTTGCTATTCTGCTCCGGAACTTGCCTGCAGGCAACCACTTATTCCGACCAACTTACCTGAAATCACCGAGGTTTTTATGATTGCTATTACTGGCGCTACCGGCCAATTAGGCCGCCTTGTTATCGACCAACTGCTACACAAAGTTCCCGCCAACCAACTGATCGCACTGGTGCGCAACCCAGCCAAGGCAAGCGATCTGCAAGCGCGAGGGCTGCAAGTTCGAGCAGCGGATTACACCCAACCCGCCACACTCGAAACTGCACTGCAAGGGGTAGAAAAATTACTGCTGATCAGCAGCAGTGAAGTCGGTCAACGCCTGGAGCAGCATCGCAATGTGGTTGCAGCGGCAAAAAAAACTGGCGTTGCGCTACTCGCCTATACCAGTATTTTGAACGCACAACATTCAAAAATGGATCTCGCGCACGAACACCGCGAGACCGAACAATTAATCAAAGCCTCGGGTATTCCTTTTGTGTTTTTGCGCAATGGTTGGTACACCGAAAATTACACCGCCAGTATTCCCACCGCACTGCAATTTAACGTGCTGCTTGGCAGCGCGGGCGATGGAAAAATTTCACTCGCAACACGCTCTGACTATGCTGCTGCTGCAGCAGAAGTGTTAACGCGCGATGATCAAGCAGGAAAAATTTACGAACTCGCGGGCGATACCGCTTACACACTGGCCGACTTTGCCGCCGAGTTATCGCACCAGACAGGAAAAAATATCCCCTATAGCAATTTGCCGGAAGCGGAATATCGCGGGATTTTGCAAAACGCAGGCCTACCCGATTGGCTCGCGTCTTTGCTCGCCTCATCTGATGCCAGTGCCGCACAGGGCGCATTGTTTGATGACAGCCGCCAACTGAGCCAACTGATCGGCCGTGCAACCACACTTTTGGCAGAGACAATTAAGAGCGCACTAGCAGCGGGAGCAACTGCAGCAGCGCATTAAATTTCGTTCTGCGGAATAAAAAATGTTGCGGGGATTTGGCAGCGCAGCCTTGCTCATGCTGTACATAACATCAATGAGCAAGGCTGCGAAAACGACAGGAAAAATTAGCGGCAACTTTTCCCTGTCAGCTGTGGTATTTCATGAGTGCTGTTGCGCGGTTTAATTCCGTACAGCGTAATTCGCACGCGCTGACCGGGATTTATGCTCGCATTATTTGCTTGATTAACTGCTGTATAGGGATTGCGGCCCGACACACTGGCGCCGCTAGCATATGTCAGGTAAGCACCGTTGCTGTACTGCCAATTCAATGACCAACCATTGATCACTTGATTGGTAGGATTGGTGATATCAATCACCGCCGTAAAACTGCGCGAGCCTTGATTCACTACACGATAATCACACTGCGCTAACGCGGATACTGCACCCGTGCTTGACACAGCCCGACTGGATGCTGAACTTCTGGTTAGACTACTGACTACAGACGAGCGGCTTGACGTTATCGCAGCAGAAGAGCGAATACTGGAACTGATACTGGTCGCCTGCGATGAACGACTCGATGACACAATGTTAGCGGGCGTTGAACTCGCACGGCTCGATGAAGCAACAACTAACGACGATTGGCTCGACGAGGACACAGTTGCCGATCTAAATGCGGCGATTTCATTTTTCACATTATTTAACGCTTGTGCAGCGTGAGCTTCGTCGGGTTGTCCGACAGCAACACCGCAGGGCACACCAAGACAATTCACATCGGGATTGGAAAATTTAGCAACACGCCCACTCGCTTTATTCACATAAAGCCAGGAGTAGGTCATCACCGTACCAAACAAACCATCCACACCGTGGCCCAACGCGTAAGAATAGCGTGCACCGCCGGTATCACCCTGTTTACGCGAATGATTAAGCCCCATGTTGTGCCCCAACTCATGCGCTAGTACCAAAGGGCCGCAATCTGGACCAACCACATTCCACGCCCAAGGTGCGCTCACCGCCATGTAGCCGATGCCGCACTCGCCGGTCTGGTGCAATTGGGTAACAAAATCTGCACCATACTGATTGCGCAAATTCACTGCGGTTGTATCTACACGCAAGCTGGTCAACACCGCATCCATACTCGCACCAGCTTGTTCATGCGGAACCGCACCGACCAAGCGCAATTGAATATCGATGTTGCTGTCTTTATAAATATTATTCGTCTGCGCAACCCAATTTTGCATTGCAGTTTCAACTTGTTGATTAAAATAATTCGCACTGTGTGTGTCGTACAACACCAATAAATCAACTGTAGCCGCAAAAGAAGAATTCATGCCCGACAACGGCAAGGCCAACAACATTAATTTTTTTAGCAAATTCAGTTTCATAGACATTACCTTTATCGATTATTCGTCGGTGGGCAATAAAATATCTGTGGAATGAGGATCTTGTTTGAAGAGGGTTTCGCTGGATGCAATCCAGCCATGGGTATCATTTGCCTGCATCACAATATGTCCTTGAGGCGTATCAATACCGGCGAGACTCAAACCCGGGCCTTGTGTGATAGTGACGCGCATAAGCTCTGCACTACCTACCAAATGGCCGTGCAACGTAAATCCGCCATTCGCCAAAGGCTCGCGCGAGTCCACCTGCATTTGCAAATGCATACCTAATTTTTCCAGCGGCAATTCAAGCATGTCACCCGGCAACAACACTTGAAAACGCTCGGGATTTAATTCAATAAATGCGCGCCCGTCATTTCGCTGCTCATCGGTAATTGGCAGACTCGCTGGAATATCGGGAGAACTTTCCCAAGCATTTGCTTGTGCCAACAGATCCAGCACTTCAGTTGAAGAAAATTCGCGGTAAGGGTAGAGCTGATTTAATTCCGCAATACGCTGCTCAAGGTTGGGAAACTGCGGGTTATCAGAAACCACTTGGTAGCGCTCGCTCTCATTATTCTGCACCGCCACTGTTTTCTCTTCCGCATCAGCACCTACCGCTGTTGCTGCTGGCATGCGCGCAATTTTCCCGCTCGCTCCAACACCATCACCATCACCATCACCAGACATTTGCTGTCCGGTATTCGGCAGCACTGCAAAATAAACAGCCAGCAACACACCCGCCGCGAGTGCGGCCAACAATAATTTATTCACTATTAATCCCGCCTTTTCGATCAAAACACCAGGCAATAAAATGCAGTATCGAAGACATCAACAGGTAGCTGATAACGTCGAGCATAATTTCAATCAGGCGGATTTTAGAGAGAGAAAAAAACAAAAGAGCAACGAAATTCACATCTCGTTTAATAAATAAGATTAATTGATTGAAATGCCAAGCAGCACAAACTGCGACTGAAGACTGGTTCGCTAATAAGAATTAATAGGTAAAACGGGTTTGTGATGAAGGCATCATATGGAGTGTGACGCTACCGAAGTGAGCTAAAAATAAGTATCCGACCATGCGCACTACTGGCGCACTTAAAGACCGGAAACTGTCGAATCAGTTCTGAGCTAACACAATTAATTCCATAGCTCAGGATTAGCTTTAATGTAATTGATTAAAGTCTCAGCCGAATTTTTATGATCTGATTCTGATGGGTGCCAGTGACATGCTGCAAGTTCTACCGGATTTATGGTGACCAAGCCGATATCGCCCATACCTTTTTGTTTCAACTCTTTAATTACACGTGCAACTTGAGTTTCTAATTCGTCACCGGCCACAGCATAGGAAAGCAAGATAAAGTGGGCTTCAGGATGCTTCTTTCGCAAGTTCAAAACAAAATTTTTATAATTTTCCACATAATAATCTTGCAATGCTTCACGTGTTTTCCATTTTTCATCAGGATTTAACGGCGTGGCAAAATCATTACCCCCCAAACCAATCACAATAATATTGGGAGACCAATTACTTTGGTAGAGCGCACCTTTGTCATTAAGGGTGTAAGGATAAAAGGAGAGAAAGGTATTTCCTGCAAAAGCGCCATTATAGTTACGAACAATACCAAAACCGGATAATGCATTTATTTGATAGTCCGCATTGAACGCTTTTGCAGTTAGTGCAGCATAGGTTATTTGCGTATCAGTGAACGAAAAAACCTCTTCCTCTCCGCACTCACGTTTGGGCGATCGAATTCCATAACCCACAACGGCTGAATCACCAATAAATTCAATGCTGCGCTTTGGTTTTTCCAGTGTAATTGCTTGACCATCTCCCGACATAAAAAAGCCTTCAAACGTTCCAATGCCGAACTGTGTTTCGGTGCGCTTTTCAACGCGAATATGGTGCTTGCCTTGGGTTAAGTTGTTAATGCAGTAAGTTGTCTTGCCTGGCCTTGTCAGCACAATAGGCGCCTGCCCATCGACAATAATATTGAATATGTTATTGCTGTCATTGAATTTTAAATCGACCTCTGTACCTATAAAAGTCGTCTCAAAATAAACACCAGGCCATGAATAGGTGTATGTGGGTGTCCCATTCAATTCACCAACAACGACCCTTCCACTGTAGTGAATTGGCAATGGCTTTTTATCTTCAGCGTTCAGTGAAAATACAGACGCTGAAAAAATAGTTAGCACAAACATAGCTAGGCTAATCACAGCTTTGAAAAAAGGGTTACTCATCAAACGATTCCTTATTAGTATTTGCAAATTCAAGCAATCACACTACACCTCATCATCCGTCTTCCTGCCTGCGCGCGGATGCGCCTGTCCATACACTTTTGCGAAGTACTAAATAGAGCATGTGAGGATGAGCGGGATTGTGGGAAAACTCAACATAATCGCAAGACTCACCTTTCGGTTATTCTGTAGATAGGGCAATACCAGCAGTTTATGTAAGATCACAAACCTTTACTTATGCACCAATAATGGTACACTTGAGCAAAAAAGGGACACTTTGAAATCATGCCTCCAACACCATTGATTGCGAAATTTTTTAGGACTGAGCGTGGGACAGAGCCAGTAAGGGACTGGCTGCGAAGCCTGCCAAGGGATGACTGCAAAACAATAGGCGAAGACATCCGCACCGTTCAAATAGGCTGGCCGCTGGGCATGCCGTTGGTTCGCAAGCTGGATAGCGAATTATGGGAGGTTCGCACCCATCTCACTGACAGCATCGCGCGAGTTTTATTTACGATGCAGGGCGACACAATGATTCTCTTACACGGGTTTATTAAAAAATCCCAGAAGACGCCAACCACTGAATTAACACTAGCCAAAAATCGACTCAAACTAGTTAAAGGTAGTTTATGAAAAAGTCAGCAAATCCTCACATCGGCAGCGACTTTGAAGATTTTCTCGCTGAAGAAAAAATTCTGGATGAAATTACCGCTGTTGCCGTTAAGCGCGTGATTGCCTGGCAAATCCAAAATGAAATGGAATTGCAGCACCTCACCAAAACCAGTATGGCAAAACGCATGAACACCAGCCGCTCATCACTAGATAGATTATTAGATGAAAACGACACAAGCCTGACACTAACCACACTTGCCAGCGCAGCGCAGGCACTTGGCAAGCAGATTAAAATTGAGTTGGTTGGAACAGCCTAACGAGGGAGGAACCCTATGCCATTTTATAATGTTGGCGACACAAACAAAGCTCTGTGTAGTGAATGCAAAGCAATTGTGCCAACCATTTTTCAGCTAAAAGAACTTTTAATATCGGGCTAAGCATTCTTTAGCAGTGCTTTACTAGCCTCCTTTACAAGGTACTTTCTAAGACCTGAAAGATCCTCAACATCTAAAATTGCTCTGACTTTCTTACGTATAGAATCAACCGCATAATCTTCATTAATTTCCTTTTCTTTATCCCACCCCATTATTTCATGAAACAGATTAAATGCGGTATCTATACGAATTAAGCGCTGCTCCTCATGCCTAGCATCACCAAAGGTTTTATGAATAAAATTTGCTTCGGCACCAAGCTTCCTTAAAGCTCCTTCAAATTTTTCTAAATTTGTATTTATTTCTTCGGTCAGCCATAAAGCGTAATCTTCCCTCAACTTGTATAAAGCACCAGCATGAGATATTGCAGCAGGAGTCTCGCCTTCACGAAACAATGTGTATGCAGCATTTTGTATCTCGCACATATATTTTTCACAAAACTCTACATGTTTATCGAATGCAGAATTTGCCATGTGTGAAGCCGCACCGATAGTGAATTGAAATTGTCGTTGCTGAATTTCCTGCTGCTTTTCAAATACAGCCTGATCTCGAAAAATCTGAAACAAAGCAGCAATAAGAGCAGCAACACCTGGAACAACTACAACACCTTTCAAAAAATCCTGTGCGGGAACAAAATAACTACCAGAAAAAGACAAAACAAAAACTCCGGTTAATATCATGTAAGTTCTAATATCATGCTTCATAGTTTTTCACTTGAGATTTAAGGGGTACAGCAGACAAGGTATCAAAATAACTGGTTACCGATACATTTAATTCAAATTACAGACATGTGATTTCAAAAAATCGCTAAGCCCACCTAAAAAGCGTGAGCCCAAATCATTAGTGAATTATCCTCATCCATCTACACCTTATCATCCCCATCCGTCTTCCTCCCCGCCCGTGGATGCGCGCTGTCATAAACTTTCGCAAGGTGTTGGAAATCGAGATGGGTATAAACCTGAGTTGTAGAAATATTCGCGTGACCGAGGAGTTCTTGCACCAAACGTAAATCGCCGCTGGATTCCAGCATATGGCTGGCGAAGGAGTGGCGGAGCATGTGGGGATGGACAGGGTTGTCCATACCTTGTTTGATGCTGAGTTGTTGCAGGCGCATTTGTACGGCGCGATGGCTGATGCGTTGGCCGCGTTGCGTGGTGAAAAGTGCGCGTTCGTCATTTTGGGTGTAAAGCTTGCGAGCTTCCAACCAATCTTTGAGTGCGGTAATTGCATGAGAGCCGATGGGGAGTGTGCGGGTTTTGCGGCCCTTCCCGGTGACGGTGAGCATAGCATCGCCCCAGTCGATATCATTGATATCCAAACTAACCGCTTCTGCCAAACGCAAACCAGAGGAATAAATTAATTCCACCAAAGCTCGGTCGCGTTTGTTAATAAAATCATCGCCTTCCACTTGCACAAATTGCGCAGCTTGGTCGGCATCCAATACTTTGGGTAATGCTTTGGGGGATTTGGGCGCGGTGATGCCGTCCGCAATATTATTTTTGAGCCAGCCACGGCGGATACAAAATTGAAAAAAACTGCGTAGCGATGACAACCAGCGCTGCAAACTTTTTCCGCCCAAACCTTCGCGATGTAATTGCGCAACTGCCATGCGGATGTGATTCACACCCAGCATATGCAATTCTTTAATCGATTTTGATGCACAAAAAATCTGGAATTTTTCCAGATCCCGCGCGTAGCTGGTTTGGGTGTGGATGGAGAGCTGCCGCTCGCTGCGAATATAAAGGTAAAACGCCGCGAGTTGTTCGGCGAAGGGCATGGGAATAGCCGGTGGAGAAAGTTCGGTCATAAATCTCCGATTGGCAAAAAAGTGTTAGCGCGGCAAATATTTCGGCAATAAACGGTTGAGCACTTCTGCAATATAGCTCAAAAACAAGGTGCCCATGCTGGAGCGATAATATTGTGGGTCGCGGTTGCCGATGCTGAGCAAACCAAACACACTGCCGTGGATCAGGGGCACTGTGGCAACTGAGCCGATTTCACCCGCGTGTTCGCCAAAAATAAACTGCATTTCTTTGGCACCAAGGGTACCGCAGACCGCGCGGCTGTTTTTTAACAGCGGGCCAACATGTTCGCGCGCTTCCGCAATACTCACAATGCGCGCCTGGCTGCTAGGGACCTTGTCGGAATTGCCAAACAAAATAACGCTGGTGTAGTGGATATTAAAATCTTTATCAAAACTGTAATGCAGCGCATCGATGATATCGCCCATATCTTGGCCTTCTAACAGACTCAGTACCAGGCGTTTGGTTTTATCAAATAACTTGTCGTTGTCGCGCGCGTTGTCGAGCAATTTGCTCAAGCGATGGCGCATATCGATATTGCGCTCGCGCAGTATCGCCACTTGCCGCTCTACCAGTGACACCGCTGAGCCCGATTCGTGCGGCAGCGTAATCTCTGCTAATAATTCATGGTGCTGTTCGAAAAAATCCGGATGCTCACGCAGGTAAGCTTCGATTTGTTCCGGTTCCAGTGGATCGGCGAGCGTAGGGATTTTTTCGTTCATAACCTTCAGTTCTGTTATTAGATTTTTATTTGCCCATGGAATACGGTGACTGCTGGTCCCGTCATGATCACTGGCTGGCCTTCGCCCGGCCATTCAATCTGCAAACTGCCGCCGGGCAAATTCACTTTGACATTCTGGTCAAGCAAACCGCGCAAACGGCCAGCAACCACTGCACCGCAAGCGCCGGTACCGCAAGCGAGAGTTTCGCCTACGCCGCGTTCAAATACACGTAAATTAATTTCGTTGCGCGACACAATCTGCATAAAACCGGCATTCACGCGCGCGGGAAAACGTGCGTGGTTTTCAATTAACGGGCCGAGTTCGGCAACCGGAGCGGTTTTGACATCATCGACCACCAATACCGCGTGGGGATTGCCCATGGAGACAGCGGAAATATCGTAAGTCTTACCGGCAACCTCAAATGGATAAGTCACTGCTTGCGCATCGGCGATAAACGGAACCTGCGCGGGTTGCAAACGCGGTGCGCCCATATCGACGCTGACTTGCTCGTCTTGCTGCACACGCAACTCGATCAAACCGCCTGCTGTTTCCACACGGATAACATTTTTGCCGGTGAGTTTGCGCTCGCGCACAAACACTGCAAAACAGCGCGCGCCGTTGCCGCAGTTTTCTACTTCGCTGCCGTCGCAATTAAAAATGCGATAGCGGAAATCCACATCGGGTGTCTCGGGCGTTTCGACCAATAAAATCTGGTCGCAACCCACACCAAAATTGCGGTCGGCGATATAGCGGATTTTGTCCGGTGTTAAACGCACACTTTGGCTGACGCCGTCGATTACAACGAAGTCATTGCCCAAGCCGTGCATTTTGCTAAAACGTAAACGCATGTTCTTTCCTGTTATTTCGCTGATCTATGCCGCCGAACTATGCCGCTGAGCTATGCCGCTGAATTATGCAATTCCATCAATGTCTGGCAGCAGCATTTCGCCGCGAATCATATCGTCAAAGGTTTCGCGTGCACGCGCCAAATGCATTTGGTCGCCATCAACTACCACTTCTGCAGCGCGGCCGCGGGTGTTGTAGTTGGAACTCATGCTAAAACCATAGGCGCCCGCCGACATTACCGCCAGTAAATCGCCCGCTTCAAGCGCAAGGTCACGATCCTTACCGAGGAAATCGCCGGTCTCGCAAATCGGGCCGACCAAATCCCATTTCTTCACTTCGCCTGCGTGTGGTTTTACTGAACGTATGTCTTGCCACGCCTGATACAGCGACGGGCGGATATTGTCGTTCATGGCGGCATCGATCACCGCGAAGTTTTTATGTTCAGTGGGCTTGAGGAACATCACTTTAGTGAGCAGCACACCGGAGTTTGCCGAAATTGAACGGCCAGGTTCAAACATTAACGCTAATTTACGATCGCCCAATTTGGTTTTGATCGCGGCCATGTAATCGGCCACCGGCGGTGGTGTTTCATTGCGATAGGTCACCCCCAAACCGCCACCCAAATCCAGATGGGAAATGTGAATGCCTTTATTCGCCAATTCATCAACCAACAATAACAAACGGTCGAGCGCATCCAAAAACGGCGTGAGTTGGGTGAGCTGTGAGCCGATATGGCAATCCAAACCTTTGATCGCGAGGCTCGGCAATTGTGCCGCGCGCGCATAGACCGCAGGCGCGCGTTCAATCGCGATGCCGAATTTATTCTCTTTCAAACCGGTAGAAATATACGGGTGGGTATTCGCATCCACATCGGGATTTACCCGCAGGGACACATTTGCCACCTTGCCTTTTTGCGCTGCGATTTGCGCAAGCAATTCCAATTCCGCTTCTGACTCCACATTGAAACAGAAAATCCCCACATCCAATGCGCGCGCAATTTCATCGGCACTTTTACCAACGCCAGAAAATACGATGCGCGATGGCTGTCCACCGGCAAGCAGTACACGCTCCAATTCACCACCGGAGACGATATCAAAACCGGCGCCGAGTTTGGCGAGCATATTTAAAATCGCGAGATTGGAGTTGGCTTTGATCGCATAACAAATCATGCCGGGATGTGAACCCAACGCCTGCGCGTAAGATAAGTACTGCTGCGTAAATGCCGCGCGGCTGTAAACATAACAGGGCGTGCCAAAGCGTTCGGCAACAGCGGCCAGCGGGGTATCTTCAACGTAGAGTTCGCCATTGCGTTCGGTGAAATGCTGCATAAAAATTCTCGATCAAAAAGCGGTAGGGCGGG